>Ga0105092_10000279_pt1 | contig 26101 bp, 20 predicted proteins | sample PPLLak2March2015_FD_87021 | JGI IMG/M metagenome (GOLD analysis project Ga0105092, IMG submission 87021) | Freshwater sediment microbial communities from Prairie Pothole Lake near Jamestown, North Dakota, USA - PPLs Lake P7 Core (1) Depth... | ecosystem: Environmental > Aquatic > Freshwater >... | reverse complement strand
GGCTGCCTGTTCCATTTTCTTTTCAAGAGGCAAATCTCCGTTAATCCAGTTTATGACCGTTCCCTCGCGCTCCATTTTCCGGAACCATGTTCGCTGCCGTTTTGCAAACTGGTGGATGGCAGTGTTCAGCAAGTCAAACATGGCTGAATATTTGAGTTCGCCCAGGAGATAGCGTGAGATAAAGCGGTACTCGAGTCCGTAATAAAACAAAGTTTCGGCTGGAATGCCGGATTGCATCAGATCCTTCACTTCCTCCACCATGCCCAGTTTCAACCTGTTTTTCAGGCGTTCTGTAATTCTGGCTCTTTCCGTCTTACGATCATACATTAAACCAATGACAAGCGGCTTAACCATGGGTAAATCCCGGATCGTAACCGAATCCCGGATGAAAGATGCAATCTCAATAGCGCGTATCATCCTTTCGGGAGTATCCAGATCTGTTGTGTTGTGCAGGCTTTTCATGGATGAAAGCATCTGACGAAGGTCTTCCGGGCTCTTACTTTGGAGCCCGCTGCGAAGTTTCTCATTGCGGGGAACTTCCGTCATGTTGTATCCTTTTAGGACCGCATTAATATAAAGGCCTGATCCGCCACATAATACAGGTGTCCTGCCACGGCGGATCAGATCTGCAAAAACCCTGAAAAAATCATGCTGGTATTCAAAAACACTATATTTATATCCCGGCTCTGCCAGGTCTATCAGATGTACAGGTACTTGTTCGCCATTTACCAGGTAATCAGCATAATCCTTGCCTGTACCCAGGTTCATTTTCCGGTAAACCTGCCTTGAATCCGCACTGATGACTTCCCCGCCCAAAGCCTGGGCAAGGTTTGCAGCAAAGAAAGTTTTCCCCGTTGCGGTAGGACCAATTACGGCTACCAGATTATAATGCGCATTCATTTCCATTCGGTAAGGCTAATTTATGGAAAATCGGATAAAAAAGACTTATTTTGCCGTGAAGCCAAAGCACTGACATGGCGGAGATCAATATCAAGAATAAAAAGGCCTGGCACGATTATGAGATAATCGATAAGTATGTGGCGGGTATTCAGCTGACCGGGACCGAGATCAAGTCAATCAGGGCTGGTAAAGCCAGTCTGGTTGATTCCTATTGCTACTTCAACCAGGGAGAGTTATTTGTAAAGGGCATGCATATTTCGGAATATGATTTCGGGTCCATTTATAATCATTTTCCCAAGCGGGACAGGAAGTTGCTGCTAACCCGGCGTGAACTGGGAAGACTGGAGAAAACGGTCAGGGAGAAAGGACTCACCATCATAGCACTCCGGGTATTTATGTCTGAAAGCAGCTATGCAAAGCTTGAAATAGCTCTTGCCAGGGGGAAAAAGGAATATGACAAACGGCAGGATCTCAGAAAAAAAGATTCGGACCGGGAACTCAACCGGGCGATGAAGCGCTGATTACCGGCAAATGCATCACTGGGAAAAAAAGAAAGTATTGAGTTCGTATATATCTGCAGCGTTCAGTTTGGATTCAAAATCGAAATAGCGATCGATTTCCTTCAGCATTTCATCAAATGAAATATAGGCGTCCCGGTCAGTATCAATGGCTTTGAACTTATCCGGGATCGTTACATTTCCGTTTCTTCGTCCCGGAATGGAACCGGGCCGCCTTATGTAGAGGTTTATTTCATTCCGGCCCACTGCCATGGAATGGTCGAGCATGGCAATGAGTGCATCTTCCGATATTTCAACGCCGTCATCGTTCACCCAGGCTCCCGGCCTCGTTGAAGGTTCTTTGTCAAGGTAATCATATATGCCATCCCTGTCGGTATCCACAGGACAACCTGTTGAATCCGTAACCACTCCGAGCGGGGTTCCCGGGCATTGATCCCAGCCGTCCATCCATCCGTCATTGTCTTCATCACCAAAAAGCATCGGGTCAAACTCCATTTCCCTGAACAGCCTTTCCACTTTCAATGTCTTGGCGGAGGAGAAAAGGTCGAGATGAAAGGAAAGGTAGGTAAAGTTGAACATGTCATTTCCCTTATTACCGATTCGTCCGCTTGTGTTTTTTGAACTGACATGGTCAATAACATCCGAAAATACATAGCAGAAAGAATTTCCAAGCCTGAGCATTGTCCGGTCCGAGATCTGCATATCGATACCAAAATCAAAAGGAATGACAAATGCATATTCTGCATACTGTCCCAATCCCCAGTCGTGCTGCCGCAACGGAGTTTCGTAAGTGAAATCACGTTTCATGGTATGGATCAGGTCGTTATTGCCTGAGCTTTGGGGAATATTCCGGATTGATCCGTCGGTCCAGTAATTGTAGGTGACATTGTCCACGAAATGACCCAGTCCCCGATCATAGTAACGTCCGGTGCTGTCAGTACGCGAATTGAACAACATGGTTGAAATCCCAAGGGAAACAAATGGATGTAATCGACGGTCCTTCTTTTTATAAAAATGATCAAAGTCGTAGTTCACATCAATGCCAAAATTGTAGATGGATGTCTGAAAGTTGAAGTTATGCAAGGCATCCGTGAAAGACCGTTCATTCCCGTTAAGTTTTCCACCCATAAAAAAAAAGTCAGCCCTGTACATCCGTTTGTTGTCGATATAGGTTGATAAATTTAATTTATAACCTAAAGTTCCGATCGTGGGTGAGTAATAGTTATTCCGGATGTCGCCGAAATAATTCAGCACACCTGCCCCGAAGCCAACAACCGGTTTGTATACAGGATTAATATTTTCCACTTCCTCATTCAGTAAGCGGTCGAGCTCATCTTCCTGTGCCTGTGCTATCATTCCCCCAAACAGGAGGAACGCCAGGGAAATGCATGTTTTGACCGCCCGGGTGAGGCAGGAAAGCTTTTTTTTCATTGGAACCATTGTTGATCGGTCACCATAAGGGCTTCCTGCACCGTGATGTGCTGACCGCTGTTAAAGGCTGTAATAAATGCATCCTTAACAGGAGTTGTATTCCAGATATGGATCCGGTAATCCCTTGCCTCCTTGTAAACTCCAAATGAACCAATAGAATATTTTTGCCATCCGCCGTATGCTTCCTTTCGGATTTCCTTGTCAAGTTTAAGCTTCCTGAAATAGCGGTTAATATTGACGGGTTTGTGGCCAGCTGCCAGTTGTATCCGGTAATAAACTCCCTGTTCAGGCAGGAGTTCGTATGAAGCCTTGGTTTTAGCAATTTTATTTCCGGAACGGCCGGTTTGTTTTGTCTTTTCACCTTTCCGGCTGCTTAATTCCGCCGTTTCATTCTGTGTCAATTGAGCTGTATCTGAAAGACCCGCAACATGATCTGTCACAGGTGCAGGTTCAGTCAGGACCCGTTCAACAAGCTGTCTGATTTCATCATTGCTCAGGGAGGCTATCTGAACGTCCCGCTCGGCAACAGGCACACTTATGGTCTTCTCATCCACAAGATAGGAAAACGCACCGGTTATGAATGGTGCAGAAAGCTTTGCCTGGTTTTTAGGGATCAGCCGGTATGAAACTGTGAATGAGGGTTCTAAAGGAAGATTCATCCAAAGGAATTTAACCTTACCGGATTTGAATGTGAAAATTGCGTCCTTGGCATCCAGGGCCACTGCTGTAAATCCCTCAGGTACATCCTCTTCAATTTTTGCAAATTTTCGGGTGCCTTCCTTATTCACCAACAGATTAACGATGTATTCACCCGAATTTCCCGGGAATGGTTTTTGCCTTACGCACACGATATTGGCATTCACTTCAGAAGGCTGATACATTGATGGAAGCGTCATCTTTTCATAATCGCTGATGTCCACCAGCATGGATGGATCCATAGCGGGTGAGGGAAGAATTGTAACGGAAACGGGCTCCACATCCACCGATTTTCTCTCGTTTTTATCAATATATGAGAACTTCCCGGACAGGGTAAAGGTGCCTTTAAGCTTTTCATCTACCTTTACTCTATAACTAACTGTAACATTTTCAGTTTCCGGCACGCGCAGCCAGATTAACCGTACACGCTTTTCAGAAAACGTAAAATCAGCATTGGAGGACTGGTCAGAAGAAGCGGTTAAGCCCGCAGGTATACTTTGTTGAAAACGTGAGAATCCGTCAAGATTGGCTTTATTAAGGGTGATCCTGACCTCAAATTCTGAGCCTGCGCTGACCTGTGCCGGAACATCCATTTTTACATCCACTTCACCCTGCAATATCTGCAAAATAAGGATTACCAGCATATTCAGCATTGGAACAATCAGTCTGATCATTTGATCTGAGATTTATTGAATATTAAAATTAAGAATTCCTGAAAACATAATCAATTTAATTATAAACAAAGACCTTGATAATCCCGGTATCCGTCCATCTTATGACCGGATTCCGTGAGTTATTCCTGAATCAGAAGTTCGGACTGAGCAAGTACCTGCTATAAAACTCGTTAATATGTTTTACAGCTTCATCCGCCGTATCTACTACAATAAAAAGGTCCATATCATCGGTACTGATGTTTTTCTGCTCATCGAGCATAACATCCTTAACCCATCGTACAAGTCCTTCCCAGTATTCCTTACCAACGAGGACAATCGGGAATCTGCCGATCTTTTCGGTCTGGATCAGCGTAAGCGCTTCAAAAAGTTCATCAAACGTACCAAATCCGCCGGGAAGAACGATAAATCCCTGTGCAAATTTGATGAACATTACCTTTCGTACAAAAAAATGATCGAAAGTGATAAGCTTATCGGAATCAATGAATAAGTTAGGTTCCTGTTCGAATGGCAGATCGATATTAATTCCCACTGATCTGCCTTTGCCTCTTTTGGCTCCCAGGTTGGCGGCTTCCATAATTCCGGGCCCTCCGCCCGTAATGATTCCGTATCCGAATTGCGTAAGTTTATAAGCAATTTCTTCAGCCAGTTTATAGAATTTTGTTCCGGGTTCCGTGCGTGCAGATCCAAAAATGGATACACAGGGGCCTATCCGGGCCAGTTTTTCAAAACCTTCAACAAATTCAGACATGATTTTGAAGATCCGCCAGCTGTCTGCGGATTGAATTTCCTGCCAGTCTCTTTTCTTAAAAGCATCCAGTATTTTTTCTTCACCAAGTGTCATAAAACAGTAAACATTGATAATTATCTATACGTTAACATTTCAGGTAGGTTATGATAAAGGGAATCAAAGTTAATAATTCGGTGCATTTATTGTCGGTATGTGTAGATTTTTGGTGACTCGTGACTCGTGACTAACAAGACCGCAAGACCGTAATACCGCATGACTGCAAGACAAACAGACCACCAGACTGCCCAACTGAAATTCTCACTACTTCAATTCCTCCCTTAAAAACTCCGCCGTATAGCTTTCCCTGTGTTTTGCCACCTCTTCCGGCGTGCCGGTGCAAATTATGCGGCCGCCTTTTCCGCCGCCTTCGGGTCCCATATCAATAATATAGTCAGCCACTTTGATCACATCAAGGTTGTGTTCAATGACGACTATTGTATTTCCCTTATCAACCAGCATATTCAGCACTTCGAGCAGGACACGAACATCCTCAAAATGTAGTCCTGTGGTCGGTTCATCCAGAATATACACGGTTTGGCCAGTGTCTTTTTTGGAAAGCTCCGCTGCAAGCTTGATACGCTGGGATTCTCCACCCGATAAGGTTGTGGAAGGCTGACCCAGTGTTATATATCCAAGGCCGACCTGGTTGATGGTGTTCAATTTATGCCGGATGGCCGGTATTCCCGAAAAGAATTCCACGGCCTGGCTTATTGTCATATCCAGTATATCGCTGATATTCTTTCCCTTATATCTTACTTCCAGGGTTTCCCGGTTGTAGCGTTTCCCGTTGCATTCATTACACTGTACATACACATCGGGTAGAAAGTTCATTTCAATGGTTTGCAGGCCGGCACCCTGGCAGGTTTCACAACGCCCCCCCCTGACATTGAATGAAAACCGTCCGGCCTTATATCCCCTTATCTTGGATTCGCGTGTCTGTTCGAACAATTTCCGTATGTCGGAAAAAACACCGGTGTAGGTAGCGGGGTTTGACCGGGGTGTTCTCCCCAGGGGAGACTGATCCACTTCGATTACCTTATCAATATTTTCAAGTCCCTCTATATTCCTGTAAGGTAAAGGTTCCAGCAATGACCGGTAGAAGTGCCTGCTAAGAATCGGGAAAATCGTATCGTAGATCACCGATGATTTCCCGCTGCCCGATACCCCGGTGATACAAATAAATTTGCCGAGGGGCAGTGCGATATCTATGTTTTTCAGGTTATTACCGGTTGCGCCGTGAAGAATAAAGTGTTTTCCGTTTCCCTTTCGGCGGACCGCCGGCACGGGAATGGTTTTCTGGTGGTTCAGGTATTGTGCTGTAAGGGAGCAGTCTTTTAATATGTCGGAAGGTTTTCCTGTCGCACAAACTTCGCCTCCATGCCTTCCTGCAAAGGGACCCAGGTCAATGACGTAATCGGCACTTAGGATCATTTGCTTATCGTGTTCCACCACAATGATTGAATTTCCGGAATCACGCAATTCTTTCAGGGAATCGATAAGCCTTTGGTTGTCGCGCTGGTGCAAACCTATGCTGGGCTCATCCAGGATATATAGAACATTGACCAGTTGCGAACCGATCTGTGTGGCAAGCCTGATCCGCTGGCTTTCACCTCCTGAAAGGCTGCCGGCACTCCTGTTCAGTGACAGATAGTCAAGGCCAACATTGAGCAGGAACAGAATCCGGTTTTTCAATTCCTTGATGATCTCACCTGCAATGGCCAGTTGTTTTGGATTAAGGTAATTATTCACACCGGACAACCATTCATGCAGCTCCCGGATATCCATGCCAGCCAATTGGGCTATGTTTCTGTCATGGATCAGGAAGTAAAGCGATTCTTTTTTGAGTCGCATGCCATTGCAATCCGGGCATGTCACTTTCTGAATATACTGATCTGACCATTTTTCTTCTTCTTTCGCATTTGCTGCATTGCTGTGGTTGGATACATAATTGATGACCCCCTCAAAACTCAGGAAATAGTTGGTGGAAAATCCCATTGGGGTATTTTCCAGCTTAAAAGTCTCCTCCGCACCATAAAGTATAACATTCATCCCATCCTCCGGGATATCCTTTACGGGCGTGTTCAGCGTAAACCTGTACTTGTTCGCGATCGCTTCCAGCTGCCAGAAAATAAGTGCATTCCTGAAAGGTCCGAGAGGCTGTATGGCTCCTTTGCGGATGCTCAGATCAGGATTGGGTATTATCTTATTGATGTCAATCTGGTTTACTGTTCCCAATCCGTTACAATGGGGACAGGCTCCCTGGGGTGAGTTAAATGAAAATGAATGCGGCGCAGGTTCATTGTATGATATTCCGGTGGAGGGACACATCAGTTGCCGGCTGAAATACACAGGTTCCTTCTTTTCAGAATCGATCACCATGATAATGCCTTTCCCATGCTGCATGGCCAGAGACACCGAATTCTTCAGACGGCTCTTTTCATCCGGGTTGATCAGCATTTTATCAATCACTATCTCGATAAAATGCGCTTTGTACCGGTCGAGTTTCATGCCATGACGGATCTCATGCAGTTCACCGTCTATCCTTACATTTAAAAATCCTTTACGCCTGATTTGTTCAAAAACCTCCTTATAATGACCTTTCCGGCCTTTAATTAAAGGTGCCAGGATCAATATTTTCCGGTCTGCGAATCGCTCAAGAATAAGGTTTATTATCTGATCATCGGTGTACTTTACCATTAGCTCACCGGTATTGTACGAATAGGCAAGGGCCGCTCTTGCAAACAGCAGCCGAAGAAAATCGTAAATTTCCGTTATGGTTCCTACTGTCGATCTGGGATTTCTGCTTGTGGTTTTTTGTTCAATGGCAATAACAGGGCTCAGTCCGGTAATTTTATCCACATCGGGCCTTTCCATATTCCCCAGAAACTGCCGGGCATAAGCCGACAGGGTTTCCATATACCGCCTCTGTCCTTCGGCATAGATTGTATCAAAAGCCAGGGAGGATTTACCGCTTCCACTCAGTCCGGTAATTACTGTCAGCTGGTTACGGGGAATGGTAACATCGATATTTTTCAGGTTATGTACCTTAGCACCCAGTACATTAATTTCACCCGTTTCAAGTGCTTTGTCGTTTTTTATACTTGCCAAGGTTTGTTCCGGATCGTTCAGGATTTATGGTTGTTTCAGAGACCGTTCACCTTCATCAGGCACATCAATATAATATGTCTTTTGAGGGCGGTCGGGAAGGTAATTTTGACGGAGCCAGGGATTGAAATGCTTGATAATTTTATAGTTGGTTGACTGCCGGCTTGCAAAAACGGCGATGTTTGCAATGGCAGTATCCACTTTCAACTGATGGGTTGAAATAACAGGGTAATATTCCTGCTCCTCCAGGTGGAAACCATAGCTATCCGGGTTTTCCGTAATAAGTTTATGGGCGATCAGCCGGAAAACATAGCGGGCTGTCTCGTCATTCAGAAGCATATCGTAATAATTGCTAGTGTTTTGTTTGTCGATCTGATTGTCAAGTCCCTTTCGTCCCGCATTATAGGTAGCCGCAGCCATTGTCCAGTTACCATAGGTATCATGCGATTCGTGCAGATACTTGCATGCTGCTTCTGTTGATTTTTCAAGATTGTACCGTTCGTCCACATCCGTATTGACTTCCAATCCGTATTCTTTGGCGGTACCTTCTAGCAATTGCCAAACACCGACCGCTTTTGCAGGGGAGACCACATTTTCAAACCCGCTTTCTGCCATGGCCAGGTACTTGAAATCGTCAGGAATTCCATATTTTTTCAGAATAGGTTCAATCACCCGGAAATATCGCTTTGATTTTTTTAATACCATGAGGGTACGTGAATGCCAGTAACCATTGACCAGGAGTTCACGGTCAAGACTTTCACGGGTATCAAAATTAGAAATCGGTACGGTTTCCCCTGCAAATTCAAGCTCTTCGGGCAGACTGAAGGATTCATTGAGTGAGGGCATGCGCGACGGGAATGCATCGCTTGCCGCTTTATTTGTAAATCCCTGCATTGAAAATATTACCCCGGCAATCAAAAAGGCACCTGTGAAATACATTACCGGATACAACCATGACAAACTCTTTCTCTTAAGCATAAATCCCTGAATTTTTTTATCGGTACCCTTTTCTACGTAATTCTGCAAAGTTAGTTAAAAGGAATTTGAGATTTTATTTGACCGTGTCTTAATTTCTTAACCATGGAAAAGAAATCCGCATGAACAGCCTGTTAATATTGGTTGATTAATATGGCATTTTTAATTTTGAAACAAGGTGATTCAATTTGGTAATCAACCATGCGGCATCATAGGGGTTGTGATAAATTACCAACAACTGTGATGTAATGTGATGTTTTAATAGAATAAATCAGTAACTTGCTTCTGTGAATTTGATCTGTAATGACCATCGGCAAAAGAATGAAATACCATAAACTTACTATTGATAAAGCGGAAAACCTTCTCTTCGGATTTGCACCTCACCCTGTAAAAACGCCCCGTGGACTTGAAATTGGCGGCGGTATAGTATATCCGGAATTGAATTTCACACTTCCGCCCATTCAAATCAGGGAGGAGAACCTGGATATCATCAGACAGCATTATAAAGAAATTATTGACGGTGCCCTGGAGCGGGCTAAGCACCTGTATGCCCCGGGGGTGGTGTTCGAATTTGAAACCCTGATTGAAATGACGATGGATCCGTCAATTGGCGAAGACCTGGTATCCAGGATGAATGAAATATGTGAAGCTTATTATGCCAATCATGGACTGAAGAGCGAGATCAGGCTCACCCCCAACGACCTCCGTGAGTTTGAACGGCCACCCAGGCAACGCACCTCACGGCATCTCCAAACCATGCTCGAATTATTCGAAAGGGGAGCCGTGGCCGGGGGAAATCTTTTGTCCATTGAATCAACAGGAGGCAAGGAAATATCTGACGATGCCCTGATGATGTGTGACATAAAACAGTTTGTTTTCAGCCAGGCGGTGCTGGGGGTGAGGGATATGAAAATGCTGTGGGCGGAAATTGTGGGTATTTCAAAAAGAACCGGAACCATTGCCGGCGGAGATACCGCATGCGGCTTTGGGAACACAGCGATGGTGCTTGCAGAGAAAAAATATATTCCAAAGGTTTTTGCTGCCCTTTGCAGGGTAGCAACCGTGGTACGGTCGCTTGTTGCATTTGAGCAAGGCGCAAGCGGTCCTGATAAAGACTGTGCCTATGAAGGGCCTTTTTTAAAGGCAATTGCCGGTATTCCAATATCCATGGAGGGCAAAACTGCGGCATGCGCTCACCTGAGTCCCGTCGGAAACGTCGCTGCCGCCTGTGCGGATCTCTGGAGTAACGAATCGGTGCAGAATATCCGGTTGTTATCAGGAAATGCTCCCACAGCTTATCTTGAACAGCTGGTATACGATACCCGCCTGATGAACCAGGCGATAAAGGGAGGCAGGGCGGATATCCATCAGCTGCAGAAACTACTGGTTCAGTCGGATATCCGGTTCGATCCGCAGGCGTTGATCCTCGCCCCGGAGAATGTGATCAGCATAGCAGCCGAAATTACAGCCGGGGATAATTATGTTGATGCCACCCGCAGGGGATGCCTGAAAGCACTTGATATTATCTCGGAATCAATAAAGAACGGAAGCCTGATGGATGACCCGCTTGAAACGGAATGGATCAGGATTCTTGCCGAGGATATCAGTTCCATTCCCACCTCTGAATCAGCCTTTATTGAATCGGTACTTCCTACAATCGACAGGACCAAAATAATTCTGAGTGAGTATGGATTATAATCCTTTTGGCTAACTTACAGGATCATATGCCTGACGTTATTGTTCATCAAAAGGATTCCCGGATCAAACTGAAAGCCGAAGCCGGACAATCCCTTTTTATGCTGTTGCGTGATCACGGATTCCAGCTGTATTCACCGTGCGGCGGAAAAGGGACCTGTGGTAAATGCCTTGTCCACATTAAGGGATATGGTGACATTACTTCCTGTTTGTTTTTGGTTGAAGATTCCATTGAAGTGGTTATGCCTGATTATAAAATGGCCAGGATACTTACGTCACAGCATACCCTTACGCGTGAACTGCCTCTTCAGCCTGGTTCACTCATTAGTCTTTGCCAACATCCGTATGGTATCGCAATGGATATCGGAACAACCACGCTGGTATTTTACATGGTTGACCTGCTGTCAGGTAAATTGCTTGAAACCAGGAGCATGTTGAATCCGCAGGCTGCATTCGGTCATGATGTTATTTCGAGGATTCAGTATGCTTCAAACGGGGAAGGATTAAAAAAAATGCAAAATGTGATTGTTGATGCCATCAATTCTCAGATAAAATTAATGCTCCGGCACCAGGGTTTAACAGATGATAACCTCGTAAAACTGGTGGCTGCCGGCAATAATACCATGCTTCATCTGCTTCTGGGCGTGGATCCCTCTTCAATGGGCCAGGCGCCCTATATCCCGAGGTTTGTGGAAACACAGGTGAAGTCCGGCCGTGACGCCGGACTGCTTTGTAACGCAGGCGCTGAAATAACACTTCTTCCCTCGGTTTCTGCATTTGTTGGAAGCGATATACTGGCGGGATTGGGATCCATACGGGAAGAGAAAGGACGCAGCAATTACCTGTTTGTGGATCTGGGAACCAACGGTGAGCTGGCACTGGTGACCCCGGATTGTATTTGGTGTTGTGCGACGGCCGCAGGCCCTGTATTCGAAGGGGCCAATATATCTTGTGGCATTGGCGGTGTGGAGGGTGCCATTTCGGAATTCCAGGAAGGAAGTATCCGTGTGATCGGGGATGAGAAACCGGCAGGAATATGCGGTTCCGGGCTGGTCGATATTATTGCGCATTTGCTGGATCGCGGGATCATTGATCCCACAGGATTCATGCAGGGAAATTTCGAAGTTGTTCCACCGGAGGAATCAGGTACCGGTCATTCCGTTTTTATAACTCCGGAAGATGTAAGGCAGGTTCAGCTTGCCAAATCTGCCATTGCTTCAGGAATAATACTGCTGATGAAACGTGCCGGTGTGGATTTTGGTGATATTGACTGCTTATTCCTCGCGGGAGGTTTCGGGAATTACCTGAACATTGATAATGCCATGAAAACAGGTCTTCTGCCTCCCCAGGTAAGGGGCAAAGTAATTTCGCTCGGCAATGCCGCGGGAACAGGCGCCTTACTTGCACTGAACGCTGTTACTTACCTGGAAATCCTGTCATCCATCATTCAGAAAACCAGGCATATTGAGCTTTCTGATGATGATGATTTTCCCCTGCAGTTTGCTATGAATATGGGTTTCCAAGCCCTTACAGACCATAGCTGAAGCCCGCAAATATCCCAAAAGAGTACGGATGAACATTATTTTTGTCAATGGAATTGATGTAATACCTGAACCGGGGTTCCAGGCTGAATGCCACCTTTTTCAACAGGGGATAATCGAATCCAATACCCACAGATCCCAGGTAGTTCACGGAATTTATTTCGTCGGTGGTTGCAATTTTTTGTGAATTCCCGTTGTTTGTAAGTCTGACTCCATTGTTAACCAGGAAATTGGTTACCATACCCCCGATAAAACTGAATCCCAGTTTGCGGTTAATAATTTTGTATTTTATGGTCACAGGCAGTTCGAGATAATCAAAATATTGTGTTGCCGAAAGGTCATTTCCTTCCACGGGAACAAGATCGAATTCATTGAGTGCTACGACTGATTCAAAGAGTGCGCCGTTCCTGTTATAGGCAGAATTGAAAAGATGCTGATCTTTGCTGTCATTATTATCCTTTCCCGTGTTGATCTCGCCCGTTGAATTGGCAATTGAAAGGAATGTTGTCTTTTCGGTATGGTAGGCATCTGATTGGGTCGTGTATTCTTTTACATTAGTCTTTTCCTGACCATAGCGCGAATAGTACAGACCGGTTTGAATGGAAAGGCGTTTTCCGGCAGCATAACCTAACCTGACTCCTCCTGCGTAGGCCATCAGTCCGTTTTCAGATTCATTCATTGTGTTCCGAATATTGCTGGCCAGATTATCCGATGCGATCGTGCGGTATGAATACAACGGTGCAATCTCACCTCCCACTAGCCACCGGTTCTTCTTTTCCTTTGCCAGGTTCCCGTCATCCATATTTTCCAGATCGGATAACAGATTAGCATAATCGGGTTCGGCGGAAGCAGTCCGGGAATAGTCAAGTGCCTGCGGAAGAAAAGCATTGGATAATCCGGGATGGTTGCCTCTCAATAAAGCCAGTTGTATCGTTTCCCGGCCGGCCTGATCCTGAAGTTCCTCCGAAATGTTTAAACCGTGGTTTACCGAAACTCTGTTCGCTTTTTGCAGTCCTTCGTCCAACAGGGATATTTCCGGGCCTTTGTATACTTTTCGCACCGGACGAAGCCGGTCTGATTTCCCTTTCTTTTTCTCAGGTATATTCGAGGTTGATTTCCGGGGTCTTTCTTCCCGAATGGTGTCATTTTTTTCGCTGCCCTTATAGGATATTATGGAAGATGCTTCCTGGCCACTTTGCCTATTTATCAGGTAATAACCCAGTCCGAGAGAAAAAAGCAATGTCATACCGGCCGCGATCCGGATGAACAGGTAAAGCTTTCTTCTTTGTCCGGCTGGTCCCAGCCTGCCGGCAATCTTTTCCCAAAGCTGATCATCCGGCTTCTCTTCAAAGCCTGCCAGCCGCTCTCTGAATAATCGGTCTATTCTATCCCAATCCTTTTCCATACTCAGGAGGTTTGAATTGATTTTGAATAATACTTGTTCACCTTTTCCTGTAAAATTACCCTGGCCCTTGAGAGGTTTGATTTTGAGGTTCCTTCGGTAATATTCAGCATGGCGCTTATCTCCTTATGGGAATATCCCTCAAGTGCATACAGATTAAAAACTACCCTGTATTTGGGCGAAAGTTCCTGAATGATGTTCATGAGTTCACTCACTTCTATATTACCTGTAATATCTTTTTCCAGTTCATGATCAGCTTCCGGAAGATTTTCATAAATGGTGACGGTTTGAAAATGCATCCTGTATTTTTCCAGGGCAGTATTTACCATTACCTTTCTTATCCATCCTTCGAATGCCCCCTTGAAACCGAACTGGTGGATCTTTTCAAAAACCTTAATGAATCCTTCCTGCATAATATCTTCAGCATCATGGTAATTCCCGGCATACCTCAAACATACACCGAACATTTTCGATTTGAACATGTCATATAAATCGTGTTGCGCCACCGCATCGCCATCCTGGCAGCCACGTACTATCTTATGTAACCGGTCAACCAAATACAATTTTTTAGCGAATCAAAATTAAGGTAATATAAACAATTTTACCTTTTTGACTGTCGCCAATTTAGAGATGGGGAATAAATATAAAAGGTTGCGTGGCGAAAGTGCTTTTTTGGCATGATGTATGATGAAAAATACGGAAATCAATTATGCAATTTGTAATTTTGAAGCATCTATCGTAAAGCAGGACTAAATATGAAAATCCGCTATACATTGATAATGTTGACTTTATTCCTGGTTTTGGAGGCTTGCAGCATACCAACTTTCCCCGGGGATATCGAAGTAAAAATTGGTATATTATGGTGACGCATTGCTTTAACTGTACATATTGCAGTGTTCACTATCGTACATTTCATGTATCATTATGGTACAAATCCATGATATTCCTTAAGCCGTGATAAATTGATTTAAGATATTGAAGATCATGTTTATTTTTTAAACGGCATACTATTTGAGTATTTGATTCAATTAATTAATCCGATTCACATGATCACATTAAAAAATCTCCACAAATCATATATTACGGGTGCAAATTCACTGCATGTTCTGAAAGGAATCAGTCTGGAGATTGAGAAGGGAGAAATGGTTTCGGTGATGGGGGCCTCCGGTTCAGGCAAGTCAACTTTGCTGAATGTGCTGGGAATTCTTGATAATTATGATCTCGGGGAATATTACCTGAACGGGATGCTGATCCGTAATATCAATGAAACCAAGGCTGCCCAGCTACGTAATCGCACAATTGGTTTTGTCTTCCAGAGTTTCAACCTGATCTCGTTCAAAAACGCGCTGGAGAATGTAGCCCTCCCGCTTTATTACCAGGGTGTGACCCGAAGAAAGAGAAACCAGATTGCCATGGAATACCTTGACCGGGTAGGGCTGAAGGACTGGTGGACACATCTGCCGAGTGAACTTTCAGGCGGACAAAAACAGCGCATTGCCATTGCCAGGTCACTCATCGGTAAACCAAAAGTCATATTGGCCGATGAACCCACCGGGGCACTTGATTCGGTAACTTCCATGGAAGTGATGGATCTGCTCCAGGAAATCAATGATGAAGGGATCACCATCATAATTGTAACGCATGAACATGATATTGCACTTCGTACCCAGCGATCCATTAAGCTGAAGGACGGGCTGATCGAGGATATTATTTATCACAATGCAACATACAAAGCGGTTTCATCCTTTTAATTCATATCCTTATGTTTGATCTTGACAAGTGGCAGGAAATTTTCAGCACCATAAACAAGAACAGGATGAGAACGTTCCTCACGGGGTTCAGTGTGGCCTGGGGAATATTCATGCTCATTATACTGCTGGGATCGGGCAAAGGCCTGCAAAATGGCATCGATTCCCACTTCAGGCAGGATGCCGTAAATCAGATCCAGTTTGGATCAGGTACTACCAGCATGACATATAAGGGATTGAAGTCGGGCAGGGAAATCAAATTCACCAATGAGGATTATGATTTCCTGCGTAAGTCAGTTAAGGGAATTGACAAGCTTTCCGGGAGAAATTATATGTGGCAGAACCGGGTAATTTCTTACGGAAAGGAATATGGGGTTTTTGACCTGATTTCATCACATCCTGATTACATTGAAATAGAAAATGCAACGATAAAGGAAGGCCGGTTCCTGAATATGATCGATATCCAGAAGAAAAGAAAGGTAGTGGTAATCGGTGAACCAATTCAGACGGCTCTTTTTAAGAATGGCAAAAAAACGGTCGGAGAATATATTAAGATCAACAATATTTCCTTCCAGGTAGTTGGTGTATTTAGCGAAAAAAACGAAAGAGACGCCCGGCGTGCATACCTTCCCATTTCGACGGCCCAGATGATATCCGGCGGTGCAAACCGTGTTCATAATTTTGCAATAACGAGCAATGTAAGTGCGGCTGAAAGTGAAGAGCTGGAAAAAACACTGCGTTCCGGATTTGCAAAACGTCATAATTTCGATGTAGAGGATAAGAATGCCATGTGGATGTGGAATACATTAAAGGAATACAAAAAGTTTCAGAACCTGTTCCTCGGCATACAGATATTTGTTTCGATAATCGGCGCCTTTACGATCATTGCCGGAATAGTGGGTGTGAGCAATATAATGATCATTGTTGTCAATGAACGTACAAAAGAAATTGGGATACGTAAAGCAATCGGGGCTACACCATATTCCGTTGTAGGCATGATCCTGCTTGAGGCAGTTCTGATCACGAGCCTTGCGGGTTATATCGGTCTGGTTTGCGGAGTTGGACTGCTCAGCCTCATCTCTTCGGTATTACCGCAGAATGACTTCTTTCTGAATCCGGAGGTTGACTTCACGGTAGCACTTGTTTCAACCGGCGTTTTGATACTTGCAGGATCCCTGGCGGGACTGATGCCTGCGCTGAGGGCATCCCGCATAAGACCTGTGGTGGCATTGCGGGATGAATAACCATAAAATATTATGTTTGATTTAGACAGATGGCAGGAGATTTACAGTACGCTGAAAGGGAATAAGCTGCGTACCTTCATGACCGCCTTTGGCGTGTTCTGGGGAATTTTCATGCTGATTTTCATGATGGGGTCGGGAAATGGGCTCCAAAACTCGGTTTTTGACGGCTTCCAGGATTTTGCGACCAACAGTTCCTTCATGTGGACCCAGCAAACCACCATTCCGTATAAAGGACTTCCCCGGGGCAGATCGTGGATGTACACCAATGCCGATATGAAAGCCCTGCGGGAAAATATACCGGAAATAGATTTGCTTGCCCCCCGCCTCCAGCCCTGGTCTGGAAATGGTGATAATAATGTGGTCCGCGGTTTAAAATCTGCCTCTTTCAGCATTTTCGGAGATTATCCGGACTTTTTCCGGATAGATCCGGTGACCATGCTGATGGGGCGTGAAGTCAACAATATCGATATCATCGAAAACCGTAAAGTGGCCGTGATCGGTAACCGGGTGCGTGATGAGCTTTTCAACAAAGGTGAAAACCCAATAGGGCAGTATATCCGGATACGAGGGGTCTATTTTCAGGTTGTGGGTGTGTTCGAACCCAGGAATAAAAACATGAGTTTTGGAGGGGATAAGGAAAAGTCAATTTTTCTTCCCTTTACATCCCTCCAAATAGCATACAATATGGGTGATCAAGTGCATTTTTTTGCCGTTACCGGAAAGAACAATATTCCTGTTTCGCTTGTAGAAAAAAAATGCATTCAGCTCATCGGGGAAAGGCATAAAATATCTCCCGATGACCAGCAGGCATTTGGTCATTTTAACCTCGAGGTTGAGTTTAAAAAGATGAGGGGATTATTTAACGGGATCAGCACCCTGATATGGATCGTGGGGATCGGAACGCTGTTTGCAGGGGTTATCGGTGTCAGCAACATCATGCTGATCGTGGTCAAGGAAAGGACTAAAGAAATAGGGATACAAAGGTCAATAGGGGCATCCCCCTGGAAAATAATCAGCCAGGTTATCATGGAATCGGTCGTGCTTACATCATTATCAGGTATGATCGGACTGGTGATTGGTGTTGGTATCCTTGAATTCATCAATTACCAGATGATCAGGTCCGGAACAGAGATGGAAGCGTTTAAGAACCCCGGGATCGATTTTAACATAGCCTTAACAGCGTTGGTTGTGCTGATAATTTCGGGGATATTTGCAGGGATGATCCCGGCCAGAAAAGCCGTGAGCATAAAACCTGTTGAAGCCCTCCGGGCGGATTAGATAATAAATATAAAAAGTAAAATAACGTCAATTGCAATGAAAAAAATTCTCAAAATTGGTTTGCTGGTTGTATTTGTGGGTCTTATTTTCGGTACGATGTTCTATCTGTACCAGAAATCAAAAAAGAAACCTGTTGTGTATGAAGTGAAATCACCCTTTATCTCCAATGTGATCAAAAAAACCGTGGCCACCGGTTCCGTGGTTCCACGAAAGGAAATCCTGATAAAACCGCAGGTTTCAGGCATTGTGGAGGAATTATTTATCCTGGCAGGCAAGCAGGTAAAAAAAGGTGACCTGATAGCCCGGGTAAAGATAATTCCGAATATGGTAGAGCTGAACAATGCCGAATCCAGGCTGAATAAGGCCAGGATTAACTATGAAGATTCAAAGCTTGTATACGAAAGACAAAAGAAGGTATTTGAAGAAGGAGTGATACCCGAAGCAGAATTCCAGCAGTATAAACTTTCGTTTATGAATGCCCTGGAAGAACAGGAGACAGCTGAATCAAATCTGCAGCTGATAAAGGAAGGAGTTTCCAAAAAGTCGGGTACTGTGACCAATACCCTGATAAGGTCAACCATTGAAGGAATGGTATTGGATGTCCCTGTCGAGGTTGGTAATTCAGTTATTGAGGCCAATAATTTTAATGAAGGGACCACGATCGCCAGTGTGGCAGACATGGGTGAAATGATATTCAAAGGAAAGGTGGACGAGACCGAGGTGGGTAAGCTTCAGCTGGGGATGCCCCTGATCCTGTCTATCGGCGCGATCGAGGATCAGAAATTTGATGCATCGCTGGAATATATAGCACCTAAAGGAAAAGAGGAAAATGGTGCAATCCAGTTCGAGATCAAGGCAAACGTAAAGTTGAAGGACAGCGCCTTTATCAGGGCCGGATACAGTGCGAATGCAGATATCGTTCTCGACAGGCGTGACAGCGTAATGGTGATTCCCGAAAGTCTTATCCAGTTTGAAAGGGAAGGTGATTCAGCTTTTGTTGAAATTGAGACAAACCCGCAGATATTTGAAAAACGGTATATCAATACCGGATTGTCCGACGGGGTTAATATTGAGATAAAGGAAGGGATCACCAAAGAGGACAAACTGAAAGGAGCAAAAATAGAAGACACTAAGAAAAAGCAAAAGGAAGAATCCAAGGGCTGATGTCATTGTATTGATCAGCCGGTTGGCTTTTTTAGGTATATAAATATTAGGTTTATTTCAGGTTCAATTTTCAGGTTTATTTGGGTTTATTTTTAGGTTTAATTTTTCAGTTTTTTGGGTTAATTTTTCGGGTTAATGATGCAACCCCTGCCAGCTACAGGGGTTGTTTTTTGTTTGGGTCGGCAGTAAGGGAATATGTATTCGAAATAAAATGTATAAATGTAAAAAATCCTGTTCATAACTATTTTTGGCTTCTTCCGGAATTATTAGTACATTTTCTGGGGAAATTAAATTATAATATTGATTATTTGATATTTAGCCAAAACAAACATTGACCTGAAAAAGATGCGGATTTACCGGTTTGAGCAGAAGCGGTCCTGAAAAGAAACATATTTTAATGCAAATGAAAGATATGCTATACTCTGATAATTAGACATTTTCAAAAAAAAGTATTAAAAAAAGTTAAAAAACAAAAAAAACATAAAAAAAATGTAACAAAATTGTTGAAAAACCTGTTAATAAGATGTAAATTAGCTTTACCTAATAGGTCAAACCTTGTAGATTCAATGTACTGATGTTGTTGCTGATTGAATCTGATTTAAGCAATAATTTATGAAAGCACCGCGTTGATTTATTATCTATCGCGAATTTACAGGGCAAAAATACTAACTTAAACCTTATCTGTCATGCTTGATGTAAAGTACAACATCAAAAGTCTAATTTCAAGCATTTACGAATGCCAGAAGAAAATCATCATTAACCGGCGCTTTATTCGGGAACTCGAATCAGAGGGAAACGATTCTTCAAAACTCAGAATTGAGATTACAGATCTTGAAAACAAGATCGGCGATTTCCAGAAAGAACTGAGAAAAAGGTATCAATTCTCTTACTAACTGTGTCCAAACTGAAGTTTATGTAAAAACCACCCGAACAGGGTGGTTTTTGTTTTTATGCAAAATCAGTCGTATTTGGGCTTGATGAACCACCAGTCATGCAGGGTAAGACTTAAGAATACGGAATGATAGTTCTGCCGGATCAGCCCGTTTTCCATACTTCCTTTGATGCCGGAATTATAGGAAAGATTAATACTGGTTTTGTTTTTCAAAAAAGGTATTCCTATTCCAAGGGTAATCCCGTTATCGGAAATAGGGGTATTGCGTATGCGGACATAGGAACCGTCATGATAATAGCCGGCCCTGTAAGTAATCCTTCCCAGGTATCCCAACTGATTGAGGCTGGCGGGTATATATTCGGCACCGACCCGGAATGAATGATTGCTCAGGTACTCATATTCCGTATTTTCCGATGTAATGGATGACCAGTCATGGAACAGGTAGTCACCCGATATTGTCAGTTTCCCGGCCCATGCAATGGCCACGCCGCCTCCATAATATAAAGGCAGGTTGAATGTTCCTTCCCGTGTGACTTTGTCCTCAAATACAAGTCCGTTCGACTGTGAAACGGAAATACTCTCTTTGAAATTCAGTCTATGGGTATTACCGAATACCCCTCCCATTGAAAAAACCAGGTTTTTGCCAACCGGTAAATGATACTGGATGCCAAAATCGAGGTAAACTTTATTCAGCCGTGAGGTTTTGGTGGAAATTATGCTATACGTGAATTTATCATAAAATATCTCTTCCCTGGATTCGATGTTCCCGAAGAGATAGGAGGCATTGACGCCCAGGCTCAGGTTCTTGAATATTTCATATGAATTATCCCAGTAAAATTGATTCAGACCGCCTGATCCTGTTTGTTCCATATTAAAAATATCTGTTGTTCCCTCCACATTACCGGTAGAGGTTATCTGGTAGGCAACCGTGCTGAACGGAATAATCCCAATTCCGGCCGACCATTTACGGTTCACCCTGAAACCCATTGCAATATTCCGCATATTAATGTCGTGCCCCCGTTGGGAATTGTTGTTTTCGGTCGCATATTTCACAAAATCAGCTGAAAGGCCAAAATCGAAGAAAAATGAAATACTGTCCATGGCGTTATAGGATGCAGGATTGAGATTGTTCAGGAACATGCCAGAGGAAAGTGCAATACCTGATTTACCCATTGCAAGATTCCGGCCGAACCCTTTTGATTTAATTTCACCTATTCCAAATATTGAATAGGGTAGGTGATTTTTTACCTGGGCGGTAACGGCTTGACAGAATAAAACCAGAGAAAGAAAAAGCAATAGTTTATTTAATCCTTGATTACTCATAATTCATGTAATATATCTTCAGTTTTATTTTGTTTCTCGAGTTTGTCTGGCTGCCCAAAACAAGCCGTTCGGGTTTATTGTACAGATCATCGGGGGTAATTGAAAGCAGCAAAGCCGGAATTTCGTCTGTTTGTTCAAAGAGTTTTGAACTGATGAAATCCGTGATATCAAATGTGTAGCTGGTTTCTTCCTGGAAGACCTCGTCAATCACCAGGCTGCCTATCAATACGTTGCCTGTGGATGTAACGCGGATCGGTGATCCAAAACGATTCAAACCGTCGGATGTATACAGGCTCACTTTTTCGGGTAATTTGATTGTTTTGTACGTATTCCTGGCGGGTTCGAGGATCAGTTCAGCCCTTAAAACCTGGATATTAGTATACAGCTCCCTGAGACTCCTGAGATAGGGAATTTCAAACCGGGTGACTATACCGGTACCACCCTGGACAAAGGTCAAATTGTCTGCCAGGCCGGAACTAAGCTTACTGCTTTGTTTCTGCGGCAATTCAATTAAGGGATTTTGAACTACAAAATGGTTGAATTGAAGCTCTGAAGCATTATATATCGAGAAGTCGAGGAATCTGTTTACCACGCTGAAATCAAAATAGTGGTAATAAAGCCGTATTGCCGGAAGCGTACCATCAGTGGAAAACCCCAGAATGGCATTGCCGGATTCATTATGGGTAAGGACCAGTCCCCTGAAATAACTGAAAAAGTTATCCAGGTTCGACACACGGTCATCCTTTTGTTTTACAAGATTGAACAGTTCATCGCCCAAAGCATCATCCAGGTCGATTTTCACGGTATCATCCCGGTTAGGCCTTGGTAAAAATGTTTTGGTGCCCAGTAATTCCGGGTTGTATCCAAAAGAAGAGGTATTATATAAATAGCCGTCCTCATTGGGCTTTAGAATCTGGTTAAGCCGGTGAACATTTAACGTTATGGCGCTAAGGGTATCTCCTACGGCATAGTTGTTATCAATCAGAATAAGCTGAATGGAATCATATTCAGCACCAGTCGGTATGGCCCGGCTTGCCGGAAGTCCTATCCTGAAATAACCCTCCGAACTTATATCTCCGATGGCCGGATCGTGATAAAAACCTGCCATGATACTCCCGCCTTCGGTCAATCCTGATGTACGGATCGAATCGAGCTTAACCGTGTAACTTTTTATCATCAGGCTGTCCACATACCGGAGGGTGGTTCTGACATCAATGTATTTGCTCCCGATATCAAAACTTGTATTCTGATCGTTACAGGAAAAAATTGCCAAAAGAACCAGGATGCTAAAATACTTTGTCATGTAACTTTTCGTTTAAACTTAGCAAAGTAAACCACCGCCGAAAGTGTTTAAAAATAAAATATACCATTATATACATATTTGCCGACAGACCCAGTGATTTCATCTACTATTATAAAATATAAGATTTATCCGGATTAAAAAAACCAATGAAATATGGGAAATCAAAATCATTTTAAATTGGTAGGTAAAAATAATTATTTCATCTTTGGATTTGCAATTTACATCTAAAACATTTTATTATTACTTTCAGCATCTCTATGTTTGCCGGGTCCGAAAGTTAAAAATTATTAATAAACTGAAACAAACAATAATTAAACGTCAAATTGTTCAAAAAAGCATTTATATTCAGCACGATTTTTAAAAACCAATTGGAAAAAAATTAATCACATGAAAATATTCAGAAATCCTCTTTTAGTCAGCTTATTGTCAATTTCACTCCTCCTGATTTCCAATTCCTGTAAAAAGGATCCTGATACTCCCCTGGTTGGCAACTGGACTGAGCAATCCGATTTCGAAGGTGTTGCCCGGAGTGATGCCGCCTCATTTTCAATTGGAAATACAGGATATGTCGGTACCGGTTATGATGGAGAAGAGAGACTGAATGATTTCTGGTCCTATGATCCTGCCCGGAACAGCTGGACACAGATTGCAGCATTCGAAGGTACGCCCAGAAATGGTGCTGTCGGTTTCAGCGCTTTGGGAAAGGGTTTCGTCGGAACGGGATATGATGGTGAGACCAGGTTGGGCGATTTCTGGCAGTATGATCCCGGAACCAATACATGGGACTCTGTTACGGCCACCGGTGCTCCTTCTGCCAGGTTCGGAGCCGTGTCATTTACCATTAATAATATAGGTTATGTTGGTACCGGCTATGATGGCAACTATCTCAAGGATTTCTGGGCTTATGATCCGGCCTCAAACACATGGTCGCATAAAAACAGTTTTGGCGGCTCAAAAAGAAGGGATGCCGTAGGTTTTGTACTCGACGGCAAAGGTTATATCTGCACGGGGATAAACAACGGCAGTTACGAGGAAGAATTCTACATGTATGATCCCGCCGGAGACACCTGGATGGTTAAGCGCAAAATCGCGCCTGTAAGCGAAGAAGGCTTTGATGATGATTACACCATTGCACGCAGCAATGCGGTGGCAATTGTAATCGGAGGAAAAGCATACATTACAACAGGAACCAGTGGTTCATTAAATAACGACGTATGGGAATACGATCCTTTAACCGACCTGTGGAAACAGAAAACTGCATTTGAGGGGTCAGCGCGGACCGATGCCGTGGCCTTTTCCACAGATGACGGACGGGCTTTTATCGTTACAGGCAAAAGCTCAACCTTCCAGTTTGATGACATATGGGAATTCAAGCCCAATGACGAATACGATAAGGATTTCTAAGAGATCCCGTCTGTTGGTTCTTATACTTGCAGCTGCTGTTATATCTTTTGCCGTCTACCACCTGGTTCAAAAGCACCAGGCAGGGGTCAAGCCCAGGATAGAGACCATCAAAGTACCCGGCGGATGGGGTTACAGGATTTTCCTTGGAGACAGATTATTTATCGAGCAGCCTTTTATTCCGGTTTTGCCGGGTAAGAATCCTTTTCCTGACAGAAAGTCTGCCTTGAAAACAGCCAAAACAGTCAGGACAAAATTATTACAGGGGAAAAGGCCGGATCTGACCACCCGGGATATTATGGATGCAGGTATCGATACTCTCGGAATTTCAGACTAAATTGCATCCGGATTTCTGTTAAAATCCGGCCCACTGCAGCTTAAGTCATAATGAACCGAATAAATTGTCTTGTCCTTGATGATGAGCCCCTGGCACTTGAAGTGCTGGAACATTATATAAGTAAGGTATTTTTTCTGAATCTGGTCAGAAAATGTCAGCATTCCATTGAGGCAATGCAGGTACTGGAAGAGAATAACATTGACCTGTTATTTCTTGACATTAATATGCCCGATATCAACGGTCTGCAATTCCTCAAAAGTATTAAATCCAGGCCGCTTGTGATTTTTACCACAGGGTACAGGGAATATGCCCTGGAAGGTTACAATCTTGATATTGTTGACTTTCTGCTCAAACCCTTTGACTTTGAAAGATTCCTCAAATCGGTCAACAAAGCAAACAATCTGATATCCAAAACGGCAAGAATACCGGCAATCCAGCAGAAAGCCCCGCAGTATATTTTTGTGAAAGCGGATTATAAGCTTGTAAAGATCAATGTCGATGACATCCTTTATGTGGAAGGACTTAAGGACTATATCAAAATATTCACCAGGCAAAGGCTGATCCTCACCCTGATGTCAATGACAGCCATCGAGGAAAAATTGCCTGCTGAAGGTTTTTTCCGGCTACACCGTTCCTATATAATATCCCTGGGCAAAATAGATTCGATAAGCCGTCACAGGGTAATTATCGGTGAAAAATTTATCCCGATAAGTCTACCTTACCGGGATAAATTTTATCTGATTATCGGGAAGAATAGCTAGAAGATTGTTTCAGGGCTTGCGGCCGTTTCAGGTTTCAGGCGCTTCGCATGTTTCAGGCGCTTCGCATGTTTCAGGCGCTTCGCGCGTTTCAAGTTTCATATAGACTACAGCCTACAGCCTACAGCCTGCCTGCCAACGCATAGCCCTAGTCAGGCAGGCAGGCCTATAGCCTAAATATGTATGACCTCGCCATACGCCGCTGCGGCTGCTTCCATAAGGGCTTCCGACATGGTGGGATGAGGGTGCACCGCCTTGATCATTTCATGTCCGGTGGTCTCAAGCTTCCGCGCTACTACAATTTCCGCGATCAATTCGGTAACGTTATCGCCTATGAGGTGGGCACCCAGCAATTCGCCATATTTTGAATCGAAAATAAGCTTTACAAACCCTTCCTTATTTCCTGAAGCGCTTGCCTTTCCGGATGCGGTATAGGGGAATTTGCCTACCTTGATTTCATAGCCTGCCTCTTTGGCTGCCTTTTCCGTATAACCTACGGAGGCTATTTCCGGCAAAGTGTATGTACATCCCGGAATATTCATGTAATTAAGCGGTTCCGGATCCCTGCCGGCAATTTTCTCTACGCATATGATACCTTCGGCTGATGCAACGTGTGCCAGGGCAGGACCTGATACGATATCGCCGATGGCAAAAATGCCTTTTACACTGGTGCGGTAAAACTCATCCACCCTGACTTTTCCATTGTCGAGTTCAACTCCAAGATCTTCAAGACCCAAATCTTCCAAATTGGGGGTTATGCCCACTGCTGACAGGACGATCTCAGCCTCCCGTTTCTCGGTTCCTTTTGATGTTTTAATGGTAACCAGGCAAAGATCACCGCTGACATCCACGGATTCAACGGTCGATGAGGTCATAACCTCCATGCCTGCTTTTTTGAACGATCTTTCAAGTTGTTTTGAAACCTCCTC
>Ga0105092_10000278_pt1 | contig 26129 bp, 18 predicted proteins | sample PPLLak2March2015_FD_87021 | JGI IMG/M metagenome (GOLD analysis project Ga0105092, IMG submission 87021) | Freshwater sediment microbial communities from Prairie Pothole Lake near Jamestown, North Dakota, USA - PPLs Lake P7 Core (1) Depth... | ecosystem: Environmental > Aquatic > Freshwater >... | reverse complement strand
GGGCGCCTTACTTTCCAGCCCGTTGACTATAAACATCCGCCCCCTACGGGGGCAAAAGCCCTCAGCTGACCGCGTGCGAGCGCCGGCAACCCCAGCTCGTCACACGGTCCGGTCGTTAGCGCTCGATTCCCAGTAGTCGAAACTCGGGCCCATTTTCTCTTTAAGTGGAAGAGAGATGTCGTCGAGGCGGCGGATGGCATCCGCCGGCAGGGGCGAGTCGAAGGCCCGGGCGTTTTCCTCTAACTGCTGCGTGTTTCTCGCACCGGCCAGCGTGCAGGTCACGGCCGAACGGGCGACGCACCAGGCGAGTGCCAGTTTCGAGACGGTCGTGCCAAGCTCGCGGGCAAGCGAGTGGGTTTGCCGAAGCGCCTCTGCCAGTTCACTCTCGGCTCCGTTTTCGCCGTGCCTCGCCGAAGACACCTTCCGATTGTCAAAGTGCCGCGTGCGGCGGCGGAGCGGCGCCAAGTCATCGAGAGACGTGTACCGGTCGCTGAGCAAACCCTGCTGAAGAGCCATGTAGCCAACGACTCCGACGCCGCGCTCGGCACAAGCCGGGAGGATTTTCCACTCGATTGCCCGCGAAACCAGGCTGTATGGGAGCTGGTTTACCGCGATAATCGCGCCGGTTTGAAGCGCCTCGTCCAGTCTCTCACGCCCAAAGTTGCTCACGCCGATGTGCCGGATCTTGCCTTGGTCCCGCAGCTTGCCGAGCTCTGCGAAAACATCATCGGCAGCTGGAGGAGCGGTGATCGATCGGTCGAACTGCTGGATGCCTTTAATGGTGAGAGGCCAGTGGACCATGTAGACGTCGATGTAGTCGGTGCCCAACCTCCTCAGGCTAGCCTCGCAATGCTCGGTCACCATTCCCGGGAAGGCGTTAGAAGGGGCAAGCTTGGTCCCGATAATGACCGAGTCCCGGGGAATGTCACGGATGGCCTGGCCGAGCCCGACCTCGCTACGGCCGGAGTTGTAGGCTTCCGCGGTATCAAAGTAGTTGACGCCGAGCTCCACCGCCCGGCGAACGACCTCCAGCGCGTCCTTTTGATCTTGCGTACCCCAGTAATCCTTTTCCTCGCCACCGAAAGACCAGCAACCGATGCCGAGCGCCGAGAGTTTCAGCCCTGATTTTCCACATTCGCGCAATTGCATGAGAACCTCCCAGGAGATTTTAACCGGCGCGCCAACAAAGAGCGCTTCTGACCGCGGTAATGGACCAAGTGGACGCAGTGGACGAAATGGACAACATCCCATCCATTTCGTCCACTGCGTCCACTTGGTCATTACCGCGGTCAGAAGCGCTCTTTGTTGGCGCGCCGCGCTGCTTTACCCGTTCCCCAAACCCGCGTCTTCGGACGTATCGAATCGAGCGAGCGACTGGAGCGTGCCGGACGCCATTTCGGCGAGCGACTGGGCGAGGCGGTTGAGCTCACCCAACTCTCCCAGGACTTCATTGGTGGCTGCGCCCACTTCCTGGGCGGCCCCCGCGTTCTGACCAGTGATGGTGGTCAACTCCGAGATCGCGCTCCCCACTGTTTTCGACAGTGACTGCAGCTCGCTTGACGCCTCTGCTATCGAGATGAGGCGGCTACCGTTGCTCTCAACCGACTCAGCGATCCCTCCCAGAAGCCGGCCGGCGCTCTCCGCCCTCTCCGCGCCGGCCTGAACCTGCTGCAGCTCGACGCGCATGACCTTGAGGACTTCATCGATGCTCGTCTTTACTGTCCCGACGACATCCACGATTTGTTTTGCAGCCTGGGTGCTGCGTTCAGCCAGACTCCGAATCTCTCGAGCTACGACTGAAAAACCCGCTCCATAATGGCCGGCGTGAGCCGCTTCGATGGCGGCGTTGATTCCCAGCAGTTTGGTCTGGTAGGCCAACCCGCTGATCAACTTCAGGATGATATCAATCCTCTCCGAGCTGGCCGCGAGCTTCTCGACTGTCCCGGCTGTCTCAACCACGGACCGGTGGATCTGCTGCATGCTTCCGAGGGTTGTACCGACGGACTCCGTGCTGACTCGAGCGGCTTGTGCGGCACTGCCGGCGGCTTCGGCACCCTCTTCGGCCTGTCCCGCAACATCACGGATCCCGGCGAGCATCGAATCCAGCGAGTCGTTGGCCATTTCAACCCGTTCAGCCTGCACGTTGGATCCTTGTGCCACCTGGTCGACTGACAACTTGATCTGAGAAGTCGCTTCGGTGACGTTTTCGACGGCCCTGGCAAGCCGGGCACCGAGGCCCATGAGACGGCTGGCCTGTTCAGTGGTCATGACGACCATGGCGCTCAAGCCACTGGGTTCGCTGTCGAAGGTCACGATCGGCACCCCGGCCCGAGTCGCCTGGTTCACGTAGCGAACGTAGTCGCGGTCGACAACGGGGGTCGCGATACCGTTATACCCCTGCTGTACGAGTGATTCGAGCAAAGGCCCATAAACCGCGGCGCGGACCGTATGATCGCGCAGGTTTTCTTCCGGGACGATCCATTCGGCCGTTGCATTGTACGATGTGATTTCCGAAGACCCCGCCCGCACACCCTCCTTGACCTGGTCCCAGAAGGTGTTCGGGGCACGCCCAATGACGGCGATTCGCAAAGGACGCGACGCCATCCGCTCGATCGGTTTAACTTCCGAGCGGACGACATTTCTTGTGATCCGGCCGTTGCCGTCTTCCTGCCAGAACTGGGCACAATTCCCCTGGGTAGCAAGAACCGGACGCGTCAGCAGGCGCGGAGTGAGCGGCTCCCATCCGGCGACCAATCGATTGAAGAGGTGAATGACCGAATCGTGGCCCTGGATATAAGGGTCTTCGGAGAGCGCCGCGGTAATAAGACCTGACTGCAGGCACCTCATCGTGTCGTCGGCAAAGTCGTGACACACGATTTTGATCCGTCCCCCCATTCCATGTTCCTTGACGGCTCTTGCCACAACGCCCGGTATCCCCCCGAAAGTGATGTAGATGCCGTTGAGGTCGGGGAATTGTTTCAGGACTTCAGTCGCCTTGTTATACGCCTGCTCCTCGGTCCGTGGACAATCGACCGCTGCCAGCACGCGCGCCCGTAACGCCTTTTCAAGGAGCGCCGTCTGAAAGCCTTTGCGGCGCATTTCCAAAGAAGCGAAACCCTTGCGGTATAAGATCACGACCTGCCCGGATCCGCCAAGCGCCTGCGCCATGGCTTCGCCGCAGGTAGCTCCCTCCAGGTACGAGTCGGCGCCGACGTAGCAGAGGCGATGGCAGGGAGGCTCGGTGGCGACGTTGAACTCCGTAGCGCTTCTCTGGACACGTTCGGCCAGTCCGTTGACCACTTCGACCCAGTCCTCAAAACCGGGGAAATCGCCGGGATCGAGCCGAGAGGGAGAGACAGATAATCGAAATGCGAGATTGCCGTGGCTCAACTCAGCCAAAGCACCAGCGAGCGCCTCACAGTCGCGTTCGCCCAGGGTCCGGACGAAGTCAAGGAGCCGGTCCAGGGCGGGATCCCGGCGTTGAAGCGGCTTTCGCCGCGACGCAGAACCAAGAACATCATGCGAATTAAACACGTTTGCTCCTCAGCCCCGCGTTACAACTACTTCGTGCATTCCTTAAAAGCAATGGAATTTGGTAATTGCGAATAATGGACAGTGATGGACGAAGTGGACAGAGTGGACGAGGTGGACAGCGTGGTGCACCTCGTCGACCGTGTCGCCTACTTCACGCGCGTTCCAGCGGGAATGTAGATGTCAGCGGCCCCCAGACCTAGTTCCCGGGACATCTTCAGGCAATAGTCCAGGTTTCCGGCCTCGTCATCGTGGCGGTTACTTCCAAAGCAGAATTTTGCACCCAGTTGTTTGGCCAGCCTTAAAAAAGCCAGGCTCGGGATGTTGTACTTCGAGTTGATCTCTATGACTACCTGGTTCTTGACCGCAGCTTCGATCACCTTCTGCATTCGGGCAGGCGTCCAAAGCCGATCGTACTGGGCTTGGAGCGATTCGGGGAGGTAAGTCGGGTTGCTCCAGATATTAATGGGCTCGGCAAGAATCCGCAGGTTGTACTCCATGTATCTTTCCATGAAGTCTTCAGCATCGGGGAATGTGACTTTCGGGTTCCACAGAGCGATTGTGCGGCCATCGCGTTCGGGAAACATAAGGGCATCGGCCGCTACGTAATCCAGTTTGGCGAGAACCTGCTTCGAGTAGCGTTGGGGCCAGTCTCGTGAATAGACTTGGAGGCCGCGGTAGACCGGCTTGCCCTCGAGTTTTCCGAGAAAACCCGCGAGGGATTCGTCTCCGCTCAGTCCCCAGGTGGCGCCTCCCTCCCCGGTGATACCCAGCTTTACCCCCTGGGCAGCGCTTTGCTCGATCAATTTATCGAGCGAGGCCTTACCCTCCCAGTGGAAGTGGAGATCCGCGATAGCAGGCTTCGGGGCCTGGGCAAAACTGCAAGTTATCGCAATCCAGACAGCGGCTGCAGCAATCCTGAATTCATTTCTCATCTCAATCGGGGAGTATAAGACGATCGGAGGTTGGCCCGAAAGGGGGAATCTACTTAGCCCCGAACAGGATGATCTTCGCGCCGGGGCCGTCGAATTTTGCGTCCACGATGGCGCGGCCTCTCGAATCGTATCCCGCCACGGTCACCCCGTTGTGCCACGCCTCTTTCACCACGGGAAGCCGGGTCACGTAACGGAAAGAGGCCGGGAAATAGGGCCCCTTTTGTTTCCAGGCGTTTCGGTAGTTGTAGAAAATCACGACTGCGCCCTTGCCGGTTTCAGGATTGATCTTCTCGTGAATCTCCGGCGAGCCCCCGATCTCGCCGCTTCGGGTCGGATAGGCGGCCGTGATGTCGTCGCGCACCTGCTTGTACTTGGACAACGTCTCGGCGAAACGCTTGACTCCTTCGTCCGATACCGCAGGCAGGTCGCCCCAGATCCCGTTTTGCCCGAGGATCAGCGACCCGAGGTTAATCCACTGCGAGTACTCGGGATCGTCCGGAAGGTAATGGGTCATGAACAGGACAGACGGAATCCAGCGGTCATAATCGAGGATCAGACGGGCATTTATTGCGCGGGCCAGCCCCGGGAAGACGAGGACATTCGCTCCCATGCCTCCGCCGGGCGCCATCTGGGGATCGTCAAGCGAATAGTAATAGGGGCCGTTGTTGATGATGAAATACTTCCCGGCGGCCAGGAATCGAAGTCCGACAGCCCGCTCGCCTTCCGTGATGTCGAAATCCACGATCGAGTCCGGCTGCGCCGCGCAGATCTTGTCCGCGACACGGGCCATCTGTTCGGGCAACTGGAAGGAGTACGATTGCGACCGTTCGTCCGGGCTGTTGGCTTCGGTGCCGTGCCAATGCCGGGGATCGTTACATCCATACTGGTCAAACGCATCCCACTTGAAATACCTGACGCCGAGTTCCTTGCCCAGTCGAATCAGTTCGTCCGCAAAGGCGTCGCCGAACCGGCTGACCATGCACATCACGTAGCTCTTCTCCGTCTCCCAGACCTCGGCCGGCCCGTGCGGCTTGCCATTGGTCGTCATGATGTAATCGCGATTGTTCTCGAGCATGCGGCTGGAAACGGCGGCCTTTGATGTAAACCAGAGGCCCAGTCTCATCCCGTGCTCATCGAGCCGCGCCTTTACTTTCTTCAAGCCGTCAGGGAACCGGGTGCTGTCCACGGTCCAGTCGCCGGTCTTGCTGAACCACCCGGCATCGACGACGAAAACCTCGATGCCCAGCCGATGAGCCGCATCGATCTCGGTGAGCATCCGATCGAGGTTCATGGTGTCCAGGTATTTGCCCTTCTTCCAGTCATGGTTCCGCTCTTGGAAATTCCAGGTGTTGTAGAAGATGTAGGGCTTGCGGCTTTCGAGGTAGACCGCCTGGTGGCGCAACATGAAAGTGCGGAACGCCTGCATCACGGCGAACCTGGTCCCTTTCACTGCGCCCATCTCCATCCACAACGTGGCGTAGGAATGCGCCGTGTCCAGCCGCTGCCCTGTGTAGTAGTTCCCCTTGACGGCGCTCAAATTGGCCGCTTTGGTCGGCTTTAGCTCGTAATTCACGTATGCGTCGGGGATCTGCGAACCGTGCTCGTACGCAAGGATGAGGCTGTCTACGCTGTTCGTAGCGACTACTATCGGTCCCATCAGCTTCTGCCCGTTTTCAAAATCGCGGGGTAAAACCGGGACATCGGCAGGCTTGTAGGTATGAGGCAGCTCATAAAACTCCGAGAGGCGGATCTCCGCGACGTCCGGGTAACGGGACAGCGAGACGCCGAGGTATTGGAGGTTGTCCTTCCCGTTCTGCTTTGTCAGTTTGTGATCCGTCGTTGAAAGGAGTCGATATTGGAACCGGACGACCGGATTGGAAGCGGGGACTCGGAAGACAAGCTCGAGTGAAAGTGTTTGGTCGTCTTTGAAGACGCCGGAATATCGATATTCGAGGACCCGGTTTGGGAGAGTCTTCGGAGAGTCGACAGTTTTGATGTTGGTGATAGACGCGGTCAGGTCCCGGCCGTCAATCTCGAAGCGAGGTGGCGAGATATCGAACGACTGGCTCGAGTCCTTGCAGACATATCGCCAGAGGACATTTGGCTCGCCGACGACTTCGATTTTCAGTTGCGGGGTTTCGATCGGCGGGGTTTGGGCAACGAGTGATGCCGTAAACAGGATCAAAAGGATTACCCAATAAGGTCCAGCCGGTTGAGACTTCATAACCTTCGAGATGGTAACAGAAAAACGCCAGGGGGAGCGCCCGCGGATTACACGGATAAACGCGGACAACGCGGATCGATCCGCGCTATCCGCGTTTATCCGTGTAATCCGCGGGTCTCTCGTCTTGCAGGCTGCTCCGCAGCAAAACGCTCCGCAACCTTCCACTGCGTGCGCGCGCCTCAGTAATAACTCCCCCTTTTGCTGTAATCTGATCGGATGGGATACTTTTACGCATCATGATGGAACGATTCGACTACCAAGCGGCGGGGCTTATTTCCGGGCTGGAAGTTCACCAGCAACTCCTCACCGAGCACAAACTCTTCTGCCGTTGTCCGGCAGGAATGTACACGACCACCCACGACGGAGAAATGCTCCGGCACATGCGCCCGACCCTGTCGGAGCTGGGGGTCTACGACGGCACCGCCCTCATGGAGTTCAAGACCAAGAAGGAAATCATTTACCTCCTTAACCACAAAAACGTCTGCACCTACGAGATGGACGACACCCCGCCGTTCCTGGTGAATCAGCAGGCGATTGATATTGCGATCGATCTCTGCCTGACGATGAACATGGACATCATCGACGAGGTGCACATTGCCCGGAAGCAGTACCTGGACGGCTCCATCCCGACCGGGTTTCAGCGCACCGCGATCGTAGGCGTGAACGGCTGGCTTCCTTTCAAGGATCGAAGAATCACCATCACTCACCTGTCCGTCGAAGAGGACTCCTGCCGCGAGGTGAGCGACCAGGGCCATAGGATTGTCTGGCGGACGGATCGGCTGGGCATGCCTTTGACCGAGACCGTCACCGGACCAGACCTGCGAACTCCTGAGGAAGTGCGAGACGCGATCGTCCTGTGCGGCCTCGTTGCGCGCAATACCGGCCGGGTGAGGACGGGGATGGGTGCCAGCCGCCAGGACATTAACGTGAGCGTGCGAGGAGGCAGCCGGGTCGAGATCAAAGGCGTCCCACGCGCCGGGTACGCGGTCAAGCTCGTTCACAACGAAGCGGTCCGGCAGTCGAACCTCCTCAAGCTCCGCGACGAGATGCGGGCGCGCGGCCTCCGCGAAGCCGGCCACATCAGGGTTCACACTTACGACGTTTCCGATATTTTCGGGCAGGTGGAACTGGGCGCCGTGCGGCGCGCATTGCAATCAGGAGGTCGCGTGGTTGCGATCAGGACCGAAGGAGTTGCAGGCCTGGCTCAATGGCCCACGCAACCTCACACGCGGTTCCTCGATGAGCTGTCCGGGCGCGTTCGCGTCATCGCTTGCCTCGACCAGCCTCCGATTGTCTTGTCCGAGGACAGCATGCCGGAATTCCCGCATCGTCATAAAGTGATCGAACGCGTGCGCAAGCGCGTCCGGCAGGGCGAGAACGACGATTTCTTCATTGTTTTCGGACCCGAGGAGGACTGCCGGACTGCCGCCGAGGAAATTCGAAATCGTTTTGCCGACGCCCTCGAGGGTGTGCCGAAGGAAACGCGCCAGGCGCTTTTCGGCGGATACACGACCTTCGAACGGATCCTGCCCGGCCCGGATCGGATGTATCCCGACACTGATTCCCCTGCCAGCCGCATCACGCCCGAACGTGTGGCCGCCGCCCGCGCCCGGCTGCGCCCGGCGCCGTGGGAGCGGATTGCCCGTTACCTCTCCTGGAGAGTCCCGGAGGAGACGGCTCATTACCTGCTGCGACGTGGAGGAGCGGAGATCGTGGATGCAGTGGTCGAACGCACTGGTGTCGATGGGTTAGTGGCGGCAATCGAAATCGGCCAGCGGGCCAAGGCGCTCGCGCGCGAGGGCGTTCCGGTAAAGAACCTCGACACGAACGCCTGGGTGGGGATCTTCGATCTGCTCACGGACGGACGCATTACTCGGGAAGCGGTGCCCCTGGTAGCTGGTGAAATGGCGAAGAACCCTGGGCTGAGCGCGGAGCAAGCCTGCCTGGCGGCCGGTGTCGAGGCGATGCCTAGAAGCGAATGGATGGCCCAGGCGGAAGAGGTCGGGATGAACGGATACCGAGGTGGCCTGCGTCATGGCCGGACTCTGGAGAGTCCGGCCACAATAAAAGGCGATACCGAGGAGAAACGGCTGCGCTTTTTGGCCGGGGAAGCAATGAAGAGGCTCGGGGCGAGGGCGCCGGCCCGGGAGGTGGTCGATTACCTGCGCGAGAAAGTCACCCGGGAGGTGAATCAATGACGCCCAATTACGAAGATCGGGACGATCGTTTCCAGGGATACCGGGGTCGAGTTCGTGAGGTTCTCGAAAAATTCCGGATCGGGGTTTGGAGCGAAGTCGAAATCAGGAACGACGAGGGCTCCGTCTTCACCGGCGTTGTGCTTCCCCGCAACGAAACCGCCGATCCCCTGCACGTGGTCGTGAAGCTGACGAACGGCTATAACGTCGGCCTCCATGCCGACCGAATCGTCGTGGCGAAGGAACTTGGCTATCGCAAAGCGGTCTACAAGATTCCTGAAAAAGACTTTCCGTTCGACCCCAAGAAAAAGCAGGTCACTTTGCTGGGGACGGGCGGCACTATCGCATCACGCCTCGATTACCGGACAGGCGCGGTGATTCCGGCCTTCACTCCGGGCGAACTGTACGGCGCGGTCCCAGAGCTGGCAGACATCGCCAATCTGACCACCAAGAAGCTGTTCGGGGTCTTCAGTGAGAACATGGGGCCGGAGCAGTACAAGGCGCTCGCCATCGCGATCGGCAAAGAGATCGAGAAGGGCGTGGACGGGATTGTGGTCGGCCACGGCACCGATACGATGAGCCACACAGGGGCGATTCTGAGCTTCATGGTCCAGAACAGCCCGGTACCAATCGTCCTGGTGGGTAGCCAGCGCTCCTCGGACCGGCCGTCCTCCGACGCCGCGCTCAACCTGATGAACGGTGTCCGGACGGCGGCAGAATGCGACATTGCCGAAGTCGTGCTGTGCATGTTCGGGCCGACTTCCGACAATTATGACTTGCTCCACCGGGGCACCCGCTGCCGGAAGATGCATTCGAGCTACCGCAGCACATTCCGGACAATTGGCACCACGCCGCTCGCTATGGTCAGCCCCAAACCATATGAAGACGGCCGGTACTTCAAGTACCTGACCGACGATTTCCTGCCGCGCGACAAGTCTCGCAAGCCTCAGATTACGCCGGTGTTCGAAGAGAAAGTGACGATTCAGTACTATTACCCGAATTTCAATCCCGACATCATCGACGCCCTTTCAGCGGCCGGATACCGGGGCATCGTGATTGCGGGAACCGGCCTCGGGCACGTGAACAAGCCCCTCTACCCGGCGCTCCGCCGGGCGATCGCTAAAGGAATGACGATCGTCATGACGGTGCAGACGCTTTGGGGGTACGCGCAGATGTACGTCTACGATACCGGGCGCGACTTGCTCGACCTCGGGATCATCCCGCTCGATAACATGCTGCCCGAGGTCGCGTACATGAAGCTTGCCTGGGTGCTCGGACAAACGGATGATCCGAAGCGTATCCGCCAGATGCTGACGACACCGATCAACCACGAGACAACCCCGCGCGAGCCGCATAACGGCTACCTGATCATGCAAGGCGGCCTGCCCGAGGTCGAAGCCTTCATCGGGCAGCATTGGAAGTGATCCACGAATTAACACGAATTTCACGAATTACACCGCGGATGACGCGGATACACGCGGATAGCCGCGGTGTAATTCGTGTTAATTCGTGAAATTCGTGTTAATTCGTGGATAACGGTTTTCCCACCCCATGTTACGATCTGCCCGATGAATACCTCCGGAAACCGTCTCTACTCCGTCGTCATTTCTCTCATTGTGGCCCTGGGCGGATTTCTGCTCGGATTTGACAGCGCGGTCATCTCCGGCGCCACGCCTTTCTACAAGGGAGTCTTCGACCTGCCGACCGGTTCCTGGCTGATCGGCCTTTCCGTCAGCGCCATTATTCTCGGCGCGATTGGCGGCAACATCATCGCCGGTCCGCTCGCCGATCGATTCGGCCGCAAACCGATCCTGATCGTTACCGCCTTTCTCTTCGGGTTCTGCGCGCTCGGCTGCGCACTCGCGCAAGGCGTCTACTTCTTCATCGTCGCCCGCGTGATCGGCGGTTTAGGCGTTGGAATGGCAATACTCGTGGCTCCGATGTTCATCGCGGAAACTTCCCCAAGGAAGTTTCGCGGATTGCTGGTGACCTTCAACCAGCTGAACATTGTCCTCGGGATCTCGATTGCCTACTTTTCCAACTACTACATTCAACGAACGGTAACGGACACTGCGGTGAACTGGCGCTGGATGCTCGGTGTCGGCGTCATACCGGCTCTGCTTTATTTCATCCTGCTGTTCTTCGTCCCGGAAAGCCCCCGCTGGCTGGTCCGGCAGGGACGTAAAGAAGCCGCACTTGCGGTGCTGAGACGGGTCGGCGGCGAAGAGCACGCCCAGACCGAGGTGGCTGAAATCGAGGGCAGTCTCCAAGGCTCTGCCGGCGTCCAGACTGGAAGCGTCGCACAAATCTTCTCGAAGCAGATGAAAACGGTCATGATCATCGGCTTTGGAATCGCTTTCTTTCAGCAGATCACAGGGATCAATGCGATTTTCTACTATGCCCCGATGATCTTCGAAATGGCCGGCGGAGGCAAAGACGCCGCCTTTATGCAGGCTTCAATCCTGGGACTGACGAATCTTGTCATGACACTGGTAGCCATGGCCCTGATCGACCGGCTCGGCCGGCGTCCGCTGCTCATCATCGGCGCTTCGGGGCTGACCCTGGCCCTGGTTCTCGCCGGCGCGGCGTTCCGGAGCGGCTCATACACGCTGACCGACTCCGGCCTCTCCGTGGTTCGCCAGGAAATAACGAAGAGCTCTGGAGAGGGGAACGCCGAGCAAGTGGCAACCGCATTGGCTAGCCTGAAGGGGGTCACCTATGACAAAGAGGTTCCCTTCTTCCGGGCGATCGAGCAGCGGATCGGGTCTGCCAACTACAACCAGCACAAAGAACTGATCGTCAAGAACTGTATCACCATCAATTCCACGCTGGTCCTTATCGCCCTGATTATCTACGTTGCCTCGTTTGCCATCTCGCTCGGGCCGGTGATGTGGGCCCTCCTGTCGGAGATCTTTCCCAACCGGATCCGGGGCTTGGCCATCTCGATCGTTGGTTTCTGGAATTCGATCGTGAGCTTCTCGGTCGCCACAGTGTTCCCGGTCGAGCTGGAACGCCTCGGCTCAAGCATGACTTACTTCATCTATGCCGTGTTCGGTTTCCTCACGATTCTGTTTGTGCTGAAATTCGTGCCTGAAACCAAAGGCAAGTCGCTCGAACAGCTCGAGAAAATGCTTGTCGGCCGGAGTGAGCGCGAAAAAGAGGTCACCGTAGCGTAAAGCAGGAGTCAGAAGTCAGAAGTCAGAATGAAACGAGGAAGAAGATGAGAATCGCCGCAATACTTTCCTTTATCGTCGTGTTCGCCTTCGCCGGGATCCAAGCCGCGCCCGTGAAGGTCGAGCTCAAACAGGCCGATGGAAAGTACCGCCTATACGTTAACGGGAAAGAGTTCTACGTGAAAGGCGCCGGATGCGAGTTCGGCAGCATCGAGAGACTGGGTCAGCACGGGGCCAACTCCTTCCGCACCTGGCGGACCGAGAACGGGCAGCAGAGCGGCCTACAGATACTGGATCGCGCTCAAAAAGCGGGACTGCTGGTCCTCATGGGCCTTGAGTTGATTCCGGAGCGAAGGAAGTTTGACTATAACGATTCAGCCGCTGTTGCCAAACAGTTTGCGGACATCAAACAGCAAGTGCTGAAGTACAAAGACCACCCGGCGCTGCTCGGCTGGCTCATCGGTAACGAGCTGAATCTTCAATACAAGAACCCGAAAGTTTGGGACGCGGTAAACGATGTGGCCAAGTTCATCCATGAGGTGGACCCTAACCATCCTGCGGCCACCGCCCTGGCGGGCATCGGCAAGCAAGCCGTCGACGAGATCAAGCAGCGCGCGACGGCGTTGGACTTCATCACCGTCCAGTTTTACGGCGACATCGTCAACCTGCAGAAGCGCCTGGCCGATGCCCAGTGGACCGGGCCCTACATGGTGACGGAATGGGGCGCGACCGGGCACTGGGAGGTCCGGACGACCGAGTGGAAGGCGCCTATCGAGGAGACCAGCTCCGTAAAAGCCAAGGCGTTCGCCGAACGTTACGAAAAAGCTATTATGGCCGACCCCGTCCGTTGCCTCGGCTCCTATGTTTTCCTGTGGGGACAGAAGCAGGAACGGACCCCCACCTGGTACGGCATGTTCACGCCGTCCGGCGACGAGATGGAGACCGTCGACGTGATGCACAAGATCTGGAACGGGAGCCTCCCGGCCAACCGCACGCCCCAGGTGAAAAGCATCACTTTGAACGGCAAAACGGCGTACGACAACGCCCGGGTGAAGCCGGGAGAGCCGATAGCCGCGGTCATCGACGCGGCCGATCCGGACGGGGACGCGATCCAGTACACTTTTGAGATCATGCCGGAGAGCACCGACCTGGGCACCGGGGGCGACTTCGAGACAACGCCGTCAGTTTTGACCAGCGTCAAGAGCGCCAAGGGAACGCTCGAGCTCAAAGCCCCGGCCAAGGAAGGCGCCTACCGCCTCTTCTTCTACGCCCGTGACGGCAAAGGCCACTGCGGGACGGGGAATATACCGTTCTTTGTTGGAATGTAGAATCGTCACGACGGACTGGCACGGACGAACACGGACCGGCACGGACACCAGTGGATGTCCGTGCCGGTCCGTGTTCGTCCGTGCCAGTCCGTCGTGTTTTTAAGGGAAATAGTCATGACCCACGCGACACCCTTGTACGCCGGTGACACTCTGCTGCAATTCTCGTCTACGGCACCCGAAGGCCACTTCATCTCGCTCGACGGGGAGGAGTTTTACGCGATCAGATCCGTCCAGCAGATGGAGCCTTTCTTCATGAGCATCGTCAGCGCTTCCGATCACTGGATGTTCATTTCGAGCAATGGCGCGCTGACCGCCGGCCGCAGGAACCCCGAGCTGGCGCTTTTCCCCTACTACACAGTCGACAAAATTCACGACTCGGCGGATATCACCGGCGCGAAGACGATCGTCCGGGCGGAGCGAGGCGAAAAGGCGTACGTTTGGGAGCCGTTCTCCGATCGTTTGTCGGGCCTGTACCGCGTCCATCGCAACCTCTACAAGAACATCGTCGGGAACAGGCTGATCTTCGAAGAAGTCAATCGTGACCTCGATATCAGCTTTGCTTACGAATGGACAACCAGCGAGAAATTCGGCTTCGTCCGCAAAGCTGTGCTTCGAAATCTGTCCGGCAACCCGGTGAAGGTCGAGCTCCTTGACGGTATGCAGAACATCCTGCCTTATGGCGTTGACCGGATGATGCAGGCCGACAAGAGCTGCCTCGTCGACGCTTACAAGAAGTCCGAGCTGGTGGCGGAAACCGGTCTGGGGATTTACAGGCTCAGCTCGATTCCTGTGGACCGGGCGGAGCCGAGCGAATCCCTGAAGGCGAACACCGTCTGGTCTTACGGTGCTGACATCAGGCGAAGACTTGTCTCTGCCAATCAATTGGCAGCCTTTCGGAAAGGATGCCCGGTCAGCGAAGAAACCGACATCCGGGGCAAGCGCGGCGCCTACTTCGTCAACATCGAAACTACTTTGCCGGCCGAGGGAAAGCACGCGTGGTATATCGTTGGCGAGGTTAACCAGACAGCTTCGCGCGTCGCCGCCCTCAACAGGAGGCTCCTCTCGAACGACGGCCTTGCAGGTGAGATCGAGGCCGACATCCGCGAAGGAACCGAAAACCTCCGGAAGATCGTTGCCAGCGCCGACGGCCTCCAGCTGACAAATGACAGGCTTTCCACCGCCCGCCACTTTGCGAACGTCCTGTTCAACGTCATGCGGGGCGGCATCTTCGATAACGGATACTCGATCTCCCGGGAAGATCTCGACAAGTTCGTGCGGAAAGCAAACTCCGACCTCTGCACGCGGAACGAGAAATGGCTGGCCGGTCTTCCCGACCCGGTTGGCTACGGCGAACTGCTCAAGCGAGCCGAAACCACCGGCGACGCGGCACTCCTCAGAACCTGCCTGGAATACATGCCGTTGACTTTCGGCCGCCGGCACGGCGACCCGAGTCGGCCTTGGAACCTGTTCGCGATCGAAACGCGTACCGAAGAGGGCGCGAAGATCCTCAATTACCAAGGCAACTGGCGCGACGTATTCCAGAACTGGGAAGCGCTGGCCCTGTCGTTCCCCGCGTACATCGAGGGCATGATAAGCAAGTTCGTCAATGCCTCGACGGCCGACGGCTACAACCCCTACCGTGTGACACGGGACGGCTTCGACTGGGAAATTCACAATCCCAATGATCCCTGGTCGTTCATCGGGTACTGGGGAGATCACCAGACGATTTACCTGGTAAAGCTCCTTGAGATCTCGGAGAAGTACCACCCGGGCCGGCTGCAGAACCTGCTCCTGAAGCGGATTTTCTCCTACGCGAACGTCCCGTATCGAATCAGAGACTACCGGTCCGTGCTCCAGGACCCGTATCACTCCATCGACTACGACGAAAGTCTCGAGACGGTGATTCAGGAACGAATCCAGAAAAGGGGAACCGACGGCAAAGTCATCTGGGGAAAAGATGGTGAGGTCTACCTGGTCAACCTTGCAGAAAAGCTCGTTGTCTCGCTGCTCTCCAAGCTCTCGAACTTCGTTCCTGAGGGAGGGATCTGGATGAACACCCAGCGGCCGGAGTGGAACGATGCGAACAACGCCCTGGCCGGCTACGGCCTCTCGATGGTCACGCTGTACTACCTGCGGCGATACGTCGGATTCTGCCTGCACCTCTTCCGCAACTCAGGGGCCACCGAGCTCGGCCTCTCCGCGGAAATCGCAGCCATGCTCTCGAGAATCAGGTCGATCCTGATCTCGCATCGAGAGGCAATGGCCAAAGGCTTCGATCCTAAAAGCCGTAAGCGCGTCCTCGACGAGTTAGGCGAAGCAGGGAGTGCCTACCGCGACCGGGTCTACCGGGAAGGTTTTTCCGGCGGGCAGATTCGGGTGAAGGTCGCCGACCTTATCGACTTTCTGTCCTTGTCGCTCGAGTATATTGACCAGTCCATTGGCGCGAACCGGCGTTCGGACGGCCTGTATCACTCCTACAACCTCCTGACGCTCGAGGGAGAAGACGGCATCGAGGTCTCGCACTTCTACGAGATGCTGGAGGGCCAGGTAGCAGTCCTGAGCTCCGGCTACCTGTCCCCTCGCCAGTCGATCGAAGTCCTCGAGGCCCTGCGCAAAAGCGCCATGTTCCGTGAAGACCAGTACAGTTACATCCTCTACCCGAATCGACCCGTACCTGCTTTCATAGAGAAGAACAATATTCCCCAGGAGGCGGTCGAGAAATCCGAGCTGCTCAAACGGCTTTTGGCCGATGGCAATACCCGGATCGTCGAGCAGGATGCGAATGACGTATGCCACTTCAACGGCGCTTTCAGAAACAAAAACCTTTTGCTCCAAGCGCTCGAACACTTGGAAAAGGCGCAGTATGGCGATCTCGTCGCGCAAGACAGGGACTTCATCCTGCATTTGTACGAGGAGCTGTTCCAGCACCGGTTCTTTACCGGGCGCTCGGGCAGCTTCTTCAGCTACGAAGGTCTCGGCAGCATTTACTGGCACATGGTGTCGAAGCTGCTGTTGGCCGTCGAAGAGGTGTTTTCAAGCGCAGTCGCGAGAGGTGAGGCTGGAGAAGTGACCGCCAGGCTGCGGGAAATGTACTTCGACGTACGCCACGGTTTGGGAACGGACAAGACCCCCGCGGAATACGGAGCATTCCCGACGGATCCCTACTCCCACACACCGAGCCATTCGGGGGCCCAGCAACCCGGGATGACCGGACAGGTCAAAGAAGACATCATCGCGCGGTGGCGTGAACTGGGCCTGGTGGTTGCCGCAGGACAAATGGGGTTTGAGGGGTCGCTGGTGCGAGACGAGGAGATGCTTACCGAAGCTGCGAGCTTCAGATACGTCGACGGCGGCGGGGTGGAGAGCACGTTGCCTCTCGCCGCCGGGACTCTTGCCTATACGTACTGCCAGGTCCCGGTTGTGCTCAGGCGGTCCGGTACGCCGCATCTTCGGATTACGAAATCGTCGGGGACAACCGAGCTTGCCGGATCGCTGATGAGCCTGGAAGACAGCCGGGCGGTCTTCGAGAGAACGGGCGAGATCCTGAAGATCGAGGTGGAGATATAACCCGCGGATAACGCGGACAAACGCGGATTACGCGGATCGATCTGTGTAATCCGCGTTTATCCGCGTTATCCGCGGGCTTCCTGTTTCCCTTCCCTAAAACTCGCTACAATCGGTTTTGCCCCAGAACAATCAGGGAGGTATCGCGAATTTTGGATTTCGATCAGGCCACCCTTCTCAAGGAAGCCGCGCTTTACCTTCGTCGCAAAGCCTGCCTCGTCAACCCGGAACTGAAACTTGAAGGAGGCGCAGACCTCTTCGGCAACGAGTTCTTCCTGTTCTCCTTCACCGTGGCTGGATGGGGAGAGTTCTGGCTGGTCCGCGGTCCCCAGGGATACGGGCTGTACGACCAAAGAGAGGTGCCGAGCGTCGGCGAAGTGATCCTTGAGCACTTTGGGAGCCGAGGCACTGACCTGGAAGCCAGGCTGGCCGCCCATTTCTCCCCGGGACCGAAGTGAGGCGGGTGCATTTCGCGTCAATCCGGTCTCGATGTATCATCACGAGCAAATGAAAAAGAACACCGGCCCAAGCAACGAGTCCAGAAGGCAGTTCCTTGCGAAGACAGGAACAACGGCATTCGGGTTGACTATCCTGCCCAGGTATATCCTGGGAGGACGAGGGTTTGCCCCGCCCAGCCGCAAGCTGAATGTCGCCATGATCGGCACGGGCGGGCAGGGCATGCAGAACCTGCGAAACCTGCTCCAGGAGGATGACGTTCAGATCATGGCAATTGCCGATGTCGCTGAATCGCAGGACTACAGCAACTTCTACCACAAGGTCCCGGGCGGACGCGGACCAGGGCTTGAGCGGATTCGCGACCAATACAAAAACAGTCCGGCCACCAAGGACTACCCGGACGCGCACGTTTACGTGGATTTCCGGAAAATGCTCGACACTGAGAAAGACATTGACGCCGTCGTCGTGTCCACTCCGGATCACACCCATGCCATTGCTGCCATGGCCGTCCTTCAACGAAAGAAGCACCTTTACAATGAAAAGCCGTTAGCGCGCACCATCTGGGAAGTCAGAAAAATGACCGAGGCGGCGCGGGAAGCCGGCGTCGTGACGCAGATGGGGCACCAGGGCCATGGCGGCGACGGGATCCGCCTCACTTATGAATGGATTCGCGATGGGGCCATTGGGCCGGTACGTGAGGTGCAGTCCTGGAGCGACGGCGCCGGTCGAAGCGCCTGCAAAATGGCTGAAGGCACTTACCCCGTCCCCAGCGGTTTCGACTGGGACCTCTGGATTGGCCCGGTAAAGCACAAATCTTTTCATCCGGACTACACGCCGTGCGGTTGGCGGCAATACTGGCACTTCGGAACGGGAAAAATCGCAGACATGGGCTGCCACAACATGGACCCGGCCTTCTTCGCTCTCGGCCTCGGCTATCCCGAATGGGTGCAGGCGCGTTCCGCGTGGGCAGACAAGAGCATGCGGCCTTTCGCGGCCATGGTTCAGTACGGATTCCCGGCCCGGGGCGACATGCCCCCGGTCAAATTGACGTGGTACGAAGGGCTGATGCCGCCAAGGCCTGATGACCTGGAGCCAGGACGCGACCTGACCGGCGACGGCAACGGAATCCTGTTCGTCGGCGACAAAGGGAAGATCATGTGCGCCGGCTGGGCGGGTGTGCCGCGGCTCATCCCCGAGTCCAAGATGCAGGAATACCGCCGGCCGCCCAAGACGCTGCCGCGAGTGGGCGGGATCTATCGTGACTGGATCAATGCCATCAAGGACGGGAAGAAAGCCAGCTCGGATTTCTCCTACTCCGGCCCGCTCACGGAAGTCATTCTGTTGGGTGTCGTGGCCATGCGGACCGAAGAGAAGCTGTACTGGGACGGCCCCAACATGAAAGCCACCAACTGCCCGAACGCCGAGCAGTACATCATTCCGCAGTACGAAAACGGGTGGAAATTGTAGGCACCTCCTGGGAGCGCAGGCATCCTGCCTGCACCGGGGCCGCAGGCATCCTGCCTGCTCGTGCCGCCTGCCGAAATCGATCGAGCAGGCGGCACGAGCAGGCAGGATGCCTGCGGCCCCAGTGCAGGCAGGATGCCTGCGCTCCCAGGAAAACCGAGGTATCTATGAATCGCTCCTCTTTAGCAATATTACTGACACTCCTCGTTGCGACGAGCCCGAACGTGTTCGCCGGCGTCGCCTCTGTCTGGGCGATCCACGATGGGGCCAAGATTGAGCAGGACGATCTCCGCAATCCTCAAAAGGCCTCCAATCCGGTATGGGATGGGAAGACAATCCGCCTCTTCGGCGCCCGCAATGAACTGCTCGCGTTCCAGGTCCTCGTAGAGGCCGACGCAACTGGAATCAAGGCGCTCTCCGCCGGCTTGCCCGAGCTCGTCCAGCCCGGCGGCCGAGCCAGGATCGCGTACGCGCCGCCCGCGGCGGATCCAACCCAGTACGTCGGTCGCAATATCCAGGTGTTCAGCGTTCATTACATGAACGTCACCAAGCCGACGGCCGCAGGCTGGATCTACCATGCCGGGACGCCTTCCGCCCCCAAAGATCCCCTGGGGCTGAAGCCGGTCCAACTCGTGCCTGAGAACGCGCGTCAAGGCAAAGGGGGTATGCCGCTTACGGTCCCGCCGTCCCGACTCCAGGCAATCTGGTTCGAGATCTACACACCTCGTGATCTTGCCGCGGGCAAATACTCGGGGACTGTCGCCGTGCAGGCCGATTCCGAAAGGCGGCAGATTCCAGTCGAGCTCGAACTGTTCGATATCACATTGCCCGACAAGAACAGCATGCAGGCGATGATCTTCTACGAGCAGGACCAGTTCAACCTTTATCACGGCCGCGATCTGGACCCCGCCTATCATCGCTTTGCGCACCGGAACCGCATCGAGCTGGTCAGGGCGTACAACGAGACGACGGTGAAGGAGCACGAGGGCAGATTCTCGGGCACCGACTTCACCGCAAAGACAGGCTACGCCGGACCGGGCGAGAATACCGGGAACATAATCGTCCCGTTGACGTTCTACGGTCCGGGACGGGATTTCGACCAACGCCAGAGCGCCTGGCGTCGAGCCGATTCGTGGATGACATTCCTGAAATCAGCGGTGCGGCGCGCGATCACTTTCGTTTACATGCCGGACGAGCCCAATCGCTCCCAGTTCCCGCGGATAAAGACTCTTGCCGAGAACATCCACACCAACCCGGGCCCCGGAAAAGCGCTGCCTGTCTTCGTGACTCACGAATACACACCTGAGCTTGACGGCGCCATCGACATCTGGTGTTCGGGCCCGCAGGGGTACTTCATCGATAAAGCGGCTGAAGAGAAGCGCAAGGGCCACGAATACTGGATTTATAACGGCGGACGGCCTTTCGGCGGTGCCATCGTCATCGATGCCCCGGCCACCGACGCACGGGCCACTATCTGGGGCTCCTTCAAGTACGGCATCCCCGTCTACTTTTACTGGCACAGCAACCATTGGCGGCACAACAATCAGAAACCGGGCAACCGAATTCAGAATGTCTGGGCCGACCCGATCACCTTCGATAACCGGGGGCAACCCAACAAGCCAATTGAGGACCAGAGCTACGCGAACGGCGACGGAGTGCTCTTTTATCCCGGGGAAGAGAAGCTGCACTCGGACGAGGATCGCGGTATTCCCGGCCCCTGCTCGACCGTTCAGCTCGCGAACTTCCGGCGAGGGTTGCAGGATCATCTGTACCTGAGCATGGCCAGGGAGCTCGGCTTGAACAGCCTGGTCGAGGAAGTGGTCAAGTCAGTGGTGCCCCGAATGTTCTCGGACGTGAAGGAGAAGGACCCGGTTGGATTCTCCGAGAATGGCGCCGACTACGAAAAAGCCCGCCGCCGCCTGGCGCAAGCGATCGCCGAAAAACAGCGAGGACGGTGATCTGGGGCGGCGAGCCGCATCGAAAGCCCGTGGTCTCTCTAGAGCACGGAGCTTGCGTAATTGAATTACACGTAATTGCGCAGTAGAATTACATCCCAGTGAGGGATAATATGACAGAAGACAAGAAGAAGGCCAAGGAAGCGGTTTACGAGTTCATCAACTCCGCCAAAAACATGGCGAACGAGGTCAGCTCGGAGATTGCGCAGACGGCCGAGCGGTTGTTCGAAGAAGCGAAGTCGGTCAAGCGCCAGATTGTCGTGTCCGTCCGACTGGACGACGAATCGGCCCGGAGGGTCGATCAACTGGTCGAGGCAGGCATCTGCGCGAGCCGCTCCGAGGCGGTGGCATTGCTGACGCGGAGCGGCATCGAATCGCGCCAGGCCCTATTCGACAGGATTGAGGCCAAGATCAGGGAGATCCAGCGGATCAAAGACGAAATCCGGCAGACAGCCAACGAGGTCGCGTCGCCAGGCGTTACGCCGCAGGCGTAGCAGCAGGCAGCAACGCTCAGGCATAAGCGGGCAGATAAGGGCTTTTGCCCCCTACGTTTAGGCAAGCCCTTATCTGCCCGCTTATGCCCCGTTTGCGTCATTTCAAGACCAGCCCATCGCCAGCCCTCCCCCCCGATTGCCTTCGCCTGGCTGAAGGAATATCCTCCAGGGACCAGGAGAGGAGACAATCATGGCAGGCATCAATCGCCGAGGATTCCTGAAAACTACGGCCGTCGCGGCTGCCGGCAGCTCGATCGTGACGGCTTCTCCAGTCGCCCAGGTTTCCAATGACCCGGGACCGGCCAAAATCGAGATCAGGGACGAGACGCTTCTCGTCGAAACCAAATCGCTCCGGGCGGTGTTCAAAAAAGGCTTTCTGACCTCGCTCCAAAGCAAAGCCGAGGCAAGAGAATACATCCAGCCGTTCGATCTTCGAGCGCGGGCAGCGCTCCAGCTCATCTACCTCCCTCATGAAGAAGTCCGGATCGACGAAAGCAAGTTCGGGCAAGTCGCGCTCCGCCAGGTCTCGCCCGAAAAGGCGGAATTCGTGATTCAAAGCTGGGAAGGCGACGGAATCATCGCTATCTCCGTTGACACCGGCACCGGGGACCTGGTCGTTGAGCCTTCCGCGTACTCCTCGAGGCCCGGCGTCCGAGCGTGCCGCTGGACAATGCGCGGGATTCACCCGGACTTGAAGCTCGTGGCGCCCTTCTTTCAGGGAATTCGCCTGCCGCTCTCCGACGCTCTTCTCAAAGACACACACTGGGCCTGGCCGCAGTCCTGGGAAGCAGGACTCGCGATCCTCGAAGGAGCTGGAGGGGGCTTCTGGGTGCGATCCGAGGATCCCGCTTATCGCTACAAAGCGCTCCATATCGGCTCCCGGGAGGAAACGCAGACCATCGGGCTGGACACGGAAAGCTACGGTCCCGTGGAGGACAATCTCGCTGCGGGGGGTCTCGCCTGGCGTATCAACTGTTTTCGAGGAGACTGGAAGACCCCAGCTGGCGCCTACCGCGACTGGTTGTGGCGGACTTACGGTCTGGACAAACAGGAGAACGCGCGAAGACCCTGGACCAAAGATGTTCATCTTGCCCTCTCGTGGTGTCCGACACAGCCTGATCTTCTCGCCGCACTCGCCAAGGTCCTCGATCCCCGCCGGATCCTGTTGCATGTTCCCGACTGGCGCTCCGACCCCTACGACGAGAATTACCCGAACTACGTCGCCAGCCAGGCTGGAAGAGACTTCGTCAAGGCCGCTCTGACCGCCGGCTTTCGGGTCATGCCGCACTTCAACTCCGTCGACATGGACCCCAACCATCCGGTCTACAACGCCATCCGCGATTTTCAGTACCGAGACGTGGAGAACAAGCGTATCCAGGGATGGAGTTGGTATCAGAGGCGGGTCATAGGCGTTCCCGAATCCAACACCAACCGGATCGGACATCGGGACAAGAAGGTCATGGTGAAGGTACACCCGGGGCTCAGCACCTGGCGATCGATTCTTGGCGACAGCATTTTGAAGGCTGCACGGGACCTTTCGCTTGAAACCATCTTTATCGACGTGACCTTGGTCTCCTCCAATCTGCACAACGCGCTCGTCGAGAACACGACGTCCACCGAGGGAATGAAGCGGTTGATCGACCATGTCGGGTCCCTCGGTTCCGGCCTGGTGGTAGGTGGAGAAGGACGGAACGAAATCACGATGCAGGGTTTGTCGTTTGCGCAGGAGCATCTGTTCAAGAGCTGGCAGGAAAACACCCAGGGAGTGGAAAGGACCGGCGGTTGCCCACTCAATGATTTCCTATTCGGCCGGCTCTGCAGGACCTTCGGCTACTCGGCCCTGGGCGGCCGGGATGCGAACGAGGAGCTGCGCATGCGCTTGCACGAGGAGCACGGCGCGATTCCGACGCTCACCGTGCGGTCAGCCAGGGAGATACTGGAACCGAACGCCGCGGTCAAGAAGACGCTCGATCGCGCGAAGGCTGGGAACTGAAAGCGCGAAACTTCTCCTACCGGAAAAGCGTCTGAGAAAGCAGGACCAAGCCCATCCAGCTTTTTCCCGCTTTTTCCCAAGGAGGAGAAAATGAAGGCGAGCTTGTCTGCTTTTCCCGGCTTGTCCCGGCGAAGCTTTTGCCGGCTTGCCTGGGTGCTGACGGTCGTTCCGCTTCTCCTGCCTGTCGCCCTCTCTCAGGAGCCCGCTTCCCGACAGCCTCTGTCTCTGACGGAGAAAGAGTCATTCCTGCGCGACGCCCAGATCATTCGTTGCCGTTCTGCCAAGAAAGGCGTAACGGATTCTCTCCGAGCAACGCTGAGCAACGGGAAGCTAACAAACGACGCGAGCATTCAGAGAATCGATTTTTACCGCAAGATCTACAGCACGCCCGCCGGCGTCCAAGTCGACTTCAGGGACAGCTACAAATACAACATCGCTGCCTACCGCCTGGCGGTTCTGCTCGACATCGACAACGTGCCTCCCTCAATCGAGAGAACTTATCGAGGAACCAAAGGCGCGTACACCTGGTGGGTCGAAGATGTGCTGATGGACGAGGGGGAGCGTCTAAAACGCAAGATCACGCCTCCGGACGCGGTCGGCTGGAACGAGCAGCTCTATGTCGTGCGCGTATTCGATCAGCTGATCGATAACATCGACCGAAACGCCGGAAATCTGCTGATTACCAAGGACTGGCGGGTGTGGATGATCGACCATACTCGGGCCTTCAGGCCAACAACCAAGCTCAGAGACATCCCCCACCTGCGCAAGTGCGACCGGAATCTGCTCGCCAAAATGCGCGCTTTGACCCTTGAGCAGCTGAAAACACAGCTCGGTGATTATTTGACTGCGACGGAGATCCGTACACTCCTGGCTCGGCGCGACTTACTTGTTCGCTACTTCGAGCAACAGGGCGAGACGGGATTATACGACTTGAAAAAGGGCGTCCGAATGCTTCCAGCCGAGGTTGCTGCCCACTGAAGCAGTTGTTACTGCTCACTGGACAGAAACCCGGTGCTGGTCCCGGAAATCAGGGGCTCCAGCGGCGACGGTTGTGGATCGAGAGCTGCCGCAGCCTTCAGGTAGGCCAATAAGTCAGCCTCCCCGCCCGACGGTAAGTCGAGCCGGGTGCCGCGGTGGAGGGCCTGGAATCTCGACTTTTCGATAATCAGGCAGGCCATCGGGCCGCCATAGCGCTCAGACAAGCCAACGTCGATCAGTATTACCTTGGCTCCAAAACGAGGCAGAACAGCTCCTCTTGTCGGCGTGTGGCCTACTACGACATGTTTGACCTGATAACGCTGGAGCATGTCTGAGACCTCTGCTGCAGTGTCCGCTTCCGGGGCTTCAGCCAGACCTCGGTACCAGAGCGGGCCTGCAGAATCAGCGGCCACACCATTTTCAAGCAGGCGAAAATCGGCCAATTCCTCTCGGACTTTGTCGTTGAGTTGCCGGACAGACCAGGTGGCATACTTCGGACTGATTCCCCCATGGAGGAAGAGGATCTCGCCGATCTTGATCACCGCATTTTTCTGTCTCAGCCATTTTCCATACGTGCCCTTCGGTCCAAAGGCAATGCGGTGCTCGATCCAGCCTAACGGATGCTCGGCGTACCATTTTGTACGCAGTTGTTTTTGCGCCCCCGGCTCGTTGGTTTTCTGAAGCTCGGTCGCTACGTGTTTCTCGAAATAGGCATCCCGAACCTCTTCGGAATCAGGTGAGCGAAAAGCGGCGTATTCTTCGTCCGTCACATACCGGAGATCGCCGTACATGTTCATCGCCTCATGATTACCGAGGAGAACGTGGACCTGTCCGCCCGCCTTCCGAGACTGCCCCTCCAAACGCATGAGAAGGTCCATCACCTTGCGGGAATCCGGGCCTCTGTCAAGCAAATCACCGGTTTGCACAAGCTGCGTCTTTCCGGCGATCCACTTGTGTTTCTTGTCGATGACGCCGGCATCCCGGAGCAAGGCTGTGAAGCGATCGAAGTCGCCGTGCACATCTCCCACTGCCACGATCCGCTCAGCCTGCGGAAATTCATCCTGCGCGAGGAGTGCGAAGGCCCAGCCGACTGAGAGCACGCCGGCGACCAGCGAGCGATGAAGAAGCCTGCTTGATGAAGACATGCCTTTCAATCAGACGTGGCCGAAAGCCCTTGCGTTTCAGATTTGAAGAGGGCGCTCGGCGCCTTTTTCGGTGCTTTCATGAGTCGCCTGGAATAACATACCTTCTTTACCGGCTGATCAGGAGGTCGAAGATGAGAGCCATCAAATTGACGTTGATACTGGTTTTGTTACCGGCGCTTTGCGCTTCGTACGCGGCTGCCAAGCCCAACTTGACCGGTAACTGGAAGCTGAACGCCGCGAAGAGCGATTTTGGCGGGATGCCCGCTCCGAGCAGGTTTGAGCAAAAAATCACCCATAACGAACCAGACCTAAAGGTCTCAATGGTATTTGCGGGTGATTTTGGCGAGTTCTCTGCCGACTCGGTCTACACGACTGACGGCAAGGAGTGCGTGAATACCTCAAGCATGGGCCAAAGCAAAAGCACAGTGAATTGGGAAGGAGATACTCTGGTAATCGTGACGAAAATGGACATGCAGGGCAATGAGATCACGATGACCAACAAGTACACCCTGTCCGAGGACGGCAAAGCCGTGACGATCCAGGGGCACTTCAGCAGCTCTCAAGCCGAGGGTGACTCGAAGATCGTGATGGACAAGGAGTAGGCAGGAGAAGGAGTAGAGCAAGCAGAGGAGTCTTTGGCCTCCGAAGCTCGGCAGTTGCGTTTACTCTTTTTGGAGTGCGGCGGCAGAGGGAG
>Ga0105092_10000277_pt1 | contig 26159 bp, 27 predicted proteins | sample PPLLak2March2015_FD_87021 | JGI IMG/M metagenome (GOLD analysis project Ga0105092, IMG submission 87021) | Freshwater sediment microbial communities from Prairie Pothole Lake near Jamestown, North Dakota, USA - PPLs Lake P7 Core (1) Depth... | ecosystem: Environmental > Aquatic > Freshwater >... | reverse complement strand
CTCGATCTCGTCGAAGAGGACTTGACGGATGTGTGAGCCGTCATTTGGAAGCAGACCGGTCACCTGGAGGGCAAGGGTTTCGGGATCGACCCGATATTCGCTCACAATCCGTGCATTGTGTCCGAGATGAGATGGTCGACCACCGCCTCCAGCGCCTCATGCTCACCCGCCCCGGCATCCACCGCCGCCCTGTGCACGGCAAGCTGTCGATGGGCACTGGTCCCGTCATTGACGATCGTTCGCATGTGTCGCAATTCCTCGATCACGTCGAACTCGAGGGCGTCCTGGGCCAGCATCTCGATGATCTCCTCGACCAGGTCGGCGATGGGGACCAGCTCGCCGCGACCGAAGTCGATCAGGGAACCATCCGTCCCGTAGCGCTGCGCCCGCCACATGTTCTCCGAGATCAGGAATGGGGAATAGACACGCCATCTCTGGTTGCGGCGGCGAAGCCGGAACAGAAACCCGAGCAAGCAAAGGTAGAAGGCCGCCACGGTCATGGCGTCGTCGAGCCGGGTGCAGACGTCGCTGACCCGCATCTCGAGGGTCGGGTAGCGGGCGGAGGGTCGGATGTCCCACCACAGCTTGGTGGCGTCCTCGATGATCCCGGCTTCCACCAGGATGTTGACGGTTCGCTCGTACTCCCCCCACGACTCGAACTCCTCGGGCACCCCGGTCCGGGGCATGTTCTTGAAGATGATCGGGCGGTAGGCGAGAAGCCCGGTGTCGGTCCCGGCCCAGAATGGAGAAGAGGTGCTGAGGGCGAAGATGTGAGGGAGCATGTAGCGGATCTGGTTCATCAGGTCGATGCGCAGGTGCTCGTCCTCGATCCCGACATGCACGTGCATCCCGCAGATGACCATTTGGCGAGCGACGACCTGGTAGTCGGCGGCGATCCGCTGATATCTGGGCTGCTCGGTCGGTTCCTGCTCCATCCAGTTGGCGAAGGGGTGGGTCGAGGCGGCGATGATCGCAGCACCGTATTCCTTGACCACGCCTGAGAGGTCACGGCGGAGGCCGGAGAGGTCGTCGCGGGCCTCGGAGAGCTTGGCACAGACCTTGGTGCCCACCTCGATCTGAGCCTTGAGGAACTCAGGGGCGACCTGAGGCCCGAGCACTTCCCGCAGTGAATCCCACATCTCAGGAGGCGGGTCTTTGACCAGGTCCCGGGTCTCCCGATCGACGACCAGGTACTCCTCTTCGATGCCGATCGTGAAGGCGGGCCGGTCGATCACATGCGAAACCTAGAGCGCGGTGCTGATGACATGACGTCTGGCCCGGGAGCATTCCTCGCGGACGTGACACCCGTCGAGATGATCGTTGACCAGACCCATGGCCTGCATGAATGCATAGACGGTTGTCGGGCCGACGAAAGACCACCCCCGCTTCTTCAGATCCTTGGAGAGAGCGGTCGAGACGTCGGTTGTCGACAGGATCTCGACCGGTGGAGGCTGCTCGGGGTCGGCCCAGGACCAGAAGTAGTCGGCCAGAGAGCCCCGTTCCTCGATTAGCTCGAGGGCGCGGCCCGCATTGTTGATCGTCGAGCGGATCTTCCCCTGGTGGCGGACGATCCCAGCATCTGCCAGTAGTCGTGCCACGTCCTCTTCCCCGAACCCGGCCACGGTGGCAGGGTCGAATCCGGCGAACCCGGACCTGAAGCTCTCGCGTTTGCGCAGGATGGTGAGCCAGGACAGACCGGCCTGGAAGCCCTCGAGGCAGATCTTCTCGAAGAGCCGGTTGTCGTCCGTGACCGCCCGGCCCCACTCGTCGTCGTGGTAATCCCGATAGATCACGGGCTCGGCTCCCCACCAGCAGCGGGGTACTCCATCGTCGCCGATCACCACGTCCATGTGCAGACACTATTTCATGGTTTGTTTCTCGCTGCTTTAGCTTGCAATGTCCTCGCCGGACCTAAGTTGTCCCCATGAGTTCGAAGACGGTCCGAGATGCGTTGTCGGGCGGTGTCGCCGCCGCGGTCGCTCTCGGGGTCTCCGAGTTGGCCGCCGGATTGCTCGGTCTGCCGTCACTGATCGAGGGCATGGGCAACTGGGTGATCGATGTGGTTCCGACGCCTCTGAAGGAATGGGCCATTGCCACCTTCGGCACCAATGACAAGTTGGTCCTTCTCATCGGGATCATTGGGGTGACGCTTCTCCTCGGGGCGTTGGTGGGTGTTCTCGCCCGTGATCGCTTTGGGATCGCGACAGCAGTGTTCATCGGGTTCGCCGCCGTGGCCTCCCTTGCTGCACTGAACGACCCAAGCGTGTCCCTTGGGGTGGCGGTGATCCCGGCCGGATTGGCGGCCATCACCGGTCTGGTGACATTGCAATGGTTGTACAGGCAGGGTGCCGAGCCCGCCCTGCCCCCGGCTGAAAGCGATGACCCGCGGGACGTCTCACGACGCGGCTTCGTCATCGGCCTGGTCGCCTTATTCGGAGTAGCGGCGCTCTCCGCCGGCATCGGGCGGGCGCTGGTGAATCGCTCCACGCGTTCGGCGGCGGGGCGGGGCGATGTAGCGCTTCCCGCAGCCGCCGAGGCGCTACCAGCGGTCCCCTCAGGAGCCGAGCTTGGGGTCGAGGGGCTGAGCTCCGTGATCACGCCCAATGAGACCTTCTATCGGATCGATACCGCGTTCCTCGGGGTCCCCCGCGTGGACATCCAGGAGTGGGCCCTTTCCATCGAAGGGAGGGTCGACAGCCCTTACTCGATCTCATATTTCGACCTTCTCGACATGCCACTCGTGGAGAAGGACGTGACCCTCTCCTGTGTCTCCAACGAGGTCGGTGGTGACCTGGTGGGAAATGCTCGTTGGCTCGGTGTGCCCCTGACCGAGGTCCTCGATCGGGCGGGAGTGCGTGATGACGCAGAGCAGCTGGTCGGCCGCTCGGTGGACGATTTCACTGTCGGCTTCCCGGTCGAAGCGGTCTACGACGGCCGGGACGCCCTGCTCGCCGTGGGAATGAACGGCGAGCCACTGCCGATGGAGCACGGCTTCCCGGCCCGTCTGGTCGTGGCGGGCCTCTACGGCTACGTCTCTGCGACCAAATGGCTCTCGTCGATCGAACTGACCGGCTGGGACGACTTCGATGCCTACTGGATTCCCCGGGGCTGGGCCAAGGAGGCACCGATCAAGACGCAGAGCCGGATCGATACTCCGACTCAGGGTGCGTCGGTACCGCCAGGGATGCGACAGGTCGCCGGTGTGGCTTGGGCGCCACATCGGGGCATCTCCAAAGTCGAAGTGAAATTGGGCGAGGAGGTCGAGTGGGTGGAAGCTCGTCTGGCGGAGCCCTTGTCTGATAATTGCTGGCGGCAATGGGTGGTCAACTGGGACGCTCCGGCCGGGACCCACCAAATCCAGGTGCGGGCCACCGATGGGGAGGGCAACGTCCAGACCGACGAGGTCCGCCCACCTGCGCCCGATGGCGCCACCGGGTGGCACACCGTTCGGGTCAACGTGGGATAAGTGCTTCCTTGAAATTGGGACCGCAATAGGTCACATGCAGGCTGTGGCTCCCAATTACACGTCACACCTGGTCGGTGGCAGCGATTGACCAGGAGAGACCGAGGTCGCCGCTGGACAAGACAAGACGGAGCAGCCAGCCCGTCTCAGGACTGCCATCGTCGAACCAGTACCAGCTGAGACCAGTGACAGCGTTACCCATAGATTCGGGGTCTGCCGGCCAGTCCAGGTCGGTGAGCATTGCCACCGCCCACCAGGCCAGATAGCGACCGGCGGCGGCGCCCCGGCGGCGACCGTGTGCTCCGCCGGACGACCCCGCCCAGGCCATCCACGCCAGACCGTCGCCGGGGTTGATCGAGGCGACACGTGCTCGTGTCATGCCCAGGGCCGCGATCGCAGCCCGGTGGTCTCCCTCCACGGCTGCGGCTTGTGATCGTCCGTTCGACTGGTCGGTCCACGGTTCGACGAGGTCACCGAGGGCGGCGAGAGAGTCGCTGTCGTCGATGGTCGCCACCACATCGGGCAGGGCGATCTCGGCGGTGTCGGGTATCGGTGGGGCGGGCGCCTCGACCTTGTCCTTCTTGTAAGTGGCCGTCGGATATGCCGGTTCCCAGGTCAGGAGGGTCGCGGGCAGGTCAGGGATGGGCGCGTCCACGGTGTCTCCACGGACGACCCTTTCCGCGGCAACCGTGTCCCGCTCAGGCCCGGGAGGTAGAGCCGGGGCCAACTCGACCCAGGTCTTGGTGCTCGCCGCGACCTCGGGCAGAGGGCCCAGGGCGAACCGCGACTGGCCTTCCGCCACCACTGGTCCGGCGATCGGAGCCGGCGCCTCCAACACGAGGCGATATCGAATGTGCTCTTCGACGCCCCAGACCTGTTTGCCCCTACCTACTGCCTCGGCGCATCGATGCCGGAGCTCGATGAGGTCTTCCCAGCTCCGGCTGGAGCAGAGCCCGTCGACGATGCGGAGCAAGTCATCGGTGTCCGACGACTCGATTGCTTCTATGGCCCGTGGGGAGATCACGGCTTGGGCCCGGTGGAAACCGGCAGATCACGTCTCGACCAATCCGAGAACGACCCGATGTAGACATCCGGCATGGGCCGACCGGCGATGACCAGCGCTAATGCCCCATGGCAGGCGTTCACCCCGCTACCACACGAAACGACCCCATCGTCGGGGAAGGCCCGATATGCCTCGGCCAGCTCGCTGCTCGCCCTGAATCGTCCGTCGTGGAGATTGATCGAGAGTGGATAGTTCACCGCGCCGGGGATGTGCCCCGCCTTTGGGTCGATGGGCTCTGTGTCCCCGCGGTACCTCTCCGGTGACCTGAGATCGGCGAGGAATCGTCCCTCCAGGTCGTCGTGTCGAACCACCCCGGCGTACCCGGCGACCTCAGGGTATGCAGCCGGCTCCGGCGTGACCGAGCCGGCATCGATGGGGAAGCCGTGGCCGACCCACTCCTGAAGACCGCCGTCGAGGACGCTGACCTGGCCCGCATGACCTATCGACTCCAGCATCCACCACATGCGTGCCGCCACCGCTCCGCCCTGGTCGTCGTACACCACGAGGTCGTCATACGGGGACAGACCGAGACGACCCAGGGTGGCGACGAAGTCTGAGGCATTTGGGAGTGGATGCCGCCCATCTCCTTCATTTCCAGCCAGGTCGCGATCGAGATCAACGAAGACGGCACCCGGTATGTGCCCTTGCTCATAGGACTCCCGACCGGGGGTGGGCGCCGTCAGCGACCAGCGAAGGTCGAAGAGTTTCACCTCGCCGAGGAGCCGGCTCAGCTCAGCCGCCGAGATCAGTGGGTGGTTCTTTGGGCTCATCCCTGCCTCTGATCTCATCGCCGAGACCGGAGACGGTGGTACCGAGGGCGGCGGCGAACGATCCAGCTGCCCGCTTCAGGCTCGCCCGGGTGTCTGGGTCGCTGAGGGCAGCCGAAAAGGATGCCGCGACTTGATCCCAGGCGCCGGCCAGGGTGGACAACGCCTTCTTGACCTCTTCTTCTGTGGGGCCGGCGTCGGTTGCGGCTTGCCGGTAGGCGCTCCACAGTCGGTCCTTCAGGGATGACCATGCGACAGAGGCGGCGTCCCAGGGGTCTGTCTCCCCGTTCGACGTAGGATCGGGCTGGTGCGTCTCCACCTTCTCGATGGTACCTACGAGCTGTTTCGCTCCCACTACGGGCGCAGAGACACAGTCATCGGCCCCGACGGGGCCGATCTCAAGGCGACCCTTGGGATCATGGAATCGACACTCGCCCTGCTCCGTGAGCCGGGGGTCACACATCTCGGGGCGAGTTTCGACACTGTGATCGAGTCTTTTCGCAACGTGATGTTTCCGGCCTACAAGTCCTCTGCGGGCATGGATCCCGACCTTCTCGCCCAGTTCCCTATCGCCGAGACCGCCCTGGAGGCAATCGGAGTCGTCGTGTGGCGAAACGTCGAGTTCGAGGCGGACGATGCCATTGCCACCGCGGCGATCCGATGGGTCGAGGACGTAGAGCAGGTGGTCATCGCCACACCGGACAAGGACCTGAACCAGTTGGTGATAGGGGAGCGGATCGTCACTTACAACCGGCGGGAGCAGAAGATCCTCGACGAGGCGGCAGTGGTGGAGAAATTCGGGATCCATCCCGAGTCCATACCCGACTATCTGGCTCTGGTCGGTGACACCGCCGACGGGGTGCCGGGTCTGCCGGGATGGGGGGCGAAGTCGGCGGCGACTGTGCTCTCCCGCTATCCCCGTCTTGAACTGATCCCCGAATCGGTTGCCGACTGGGGGGTCACGGTGCGAAGCGGCGACAAGCTCGCAGCCGTGCTTCGGGACAATCAGGAGGCGGTGCATCTCTTCCGCGAGCTGACCACCCTCCGCCTGGACGTGCCGATCGAGGAGTCGCTGGCCGATCTCGAGTGGAAGGGTGTGCCCCGTGCCCAATTCGAATCCTTCTGCACCTCTGTCGGATTCGACGCCGATTCGATCCGGGTCCACCGCTGGGCGGATTGACACCGCGTACCTGAGGTTCATGAGCCCATATATGGGCCTCTGAGGACACAGAAAGAAGCGCCCTTCCTTCGTCGTCGCCGTAGGCCCACTATTGGGGCTACGTACCTCAGGTAAGCGTCAAGCCGCCGCCTCCGGCTCCTCGTCGGCCCCGGTGAACTGGGAGTTGTAGAGGGCGGCGTAGGCGCCGTCGAGAGCAATCAGCTCGTCGTGGTTGCCCTGCTCGACGATGCGCCCATCCTCCATCACCAGGATGAGATCCGCGTCGCGAATGGTCGACAGCCGGTGGGCGATGACGAAGCTGGTGCGGTCGGTGCGCAATGCGGCCATGGCGTGTTGGAGCAAGGCCTCGGTGCGGGTGTCGACCGAGCTGGTCGCCTCGTCCAGGATCAAGAGGGCAGGGTCGGCGAGGAAGGCACGTGCAATGGTGATGAGCTGCTTCTCGCCGGCACTCACATTGCTCCCCTCGTCGTCGATCATCGTGTCGTAGCCATCGGGAAGACTGTGCACGAAGCGATCGACGAAGGTGGCACGCGCCGCCTCGAGGATCTCGTCCTCGGTGGCATCGGGGCGCCCGTAGGCGATGTTCTCTCGAATCGACCCCCGGAACAGCCACGTGTCTTGCAACACCATTCCGATCTCGGAGCGGAGGTCCGCCCGGCGCATGTCGGCGATGTCGATGCCATCGAGGGTGATTCGCCCCGAGTCCAACTCGTAGAACCGCATGATCAGATTGACGAGCGTGGTCTTCCCCGCACCGGTCGGACCGACGATTGCCACTGTCTGCCCGGGCTCGACCTTCAGCGAGAGATCCTCGATCAGAGGCCTGTCCTCGTCGTAGCGGAACGACACCTGCTCGAAGGCGACCCGCCCATGCGGGTCCTCGACCAGGACCGGCTGATGGTCGTCGCCAATCTCCTCCTCGGCGTCGAGCAGTTCGAATACTCGCTCCGCCGATGCCACCCCCGACTGGAGGAGGTTGATCATCGATGCGATCTGGGTGATGGGCTGGGCGAACTGGCGCGAGTATTGAATAAATGCCTGGACGTCACCGAGTGTCATGGTTCCGCTGGCCACCCTCAGGCCGCCGACCACGGCGACGATGACGTAGTTCAGGTTCCCGATGAACATCATGATCGGCATGATCAAGCCGGAGAGGAACTGGGCCGAGAAGCTGGACTCGTACAGAGCTTCGTTCTCCTCCTCGAAGCTCGCCTGGACTTCGCGCTGGCGCCCGAACACCTTGACGAGGTTGTGACCGGTAAATGTCTCCTCGATCTCGGAGTTGAGCGTTCCAGTGCGACGCCATTGGGCGACAAAGTGCTTCTGTGACCGCTTCATCACCGTGCCGGCAACGATCATGGTGAGCGGGATCGTCACCAGGGCGATCAGTGCCAGTGACGGCGAGATGTAGAACATCATCCCGACCACGAAGATGACGGTGAGGAGCGAGTTCAACATCTGGCTCATCGTCTGTTGCAGGCTCTGCGACACGTTGTCGATGTCATTGGTGACCCGGCTCAACAACTCACCGCGGGGTTGGCGGTCGAAGTAGCGGAGCGGAAGCCGGTTGATCTTGTCCTCGACCTCTGACCGCATCCGGAAGATGGTGTTCTGGACCACGTCGTTGAGCAGATAGCCCTGGAGGTAGCCGAGCAAGGCCGAGCCGACATAGATGGCGAGAACTACCAGGAGCACTGTCCCCAAAGCGCGAAAGTCGATGCCCTGGCCGGGGATCACGTCTACCGCCGACAGCAAGTCGGCGGCCTGACCCTGGCCGGCGGCGCGTGCCGCGTCGATCGCTTCGGCCTTGGTCATTCCTGCCGGCAGCCGCTTGCCGATGGCACCGGCAAAGATGATGTCGGTGGCACGGCCCAACACCTTGGGCCCGATCGCGGACAGGCCGACGCTGAGCACTGCGGCGACGAGCACGGCGATGACCTTGGGACGCTCCGGTCGAAGCCGGCCGAGCAGTCTCTTCGCCGAAGGACCGAAATCCATCGACTTCTGACCGATCATCCCGCCCCCGAACGGCCCACGGCCGGGCCCGGGCCCCGCTACGACACGTTCAGTGGTCTTCATCGTCCGATCGCTCATGAGGCCACCTCGGCCCTCAGCTGCGATTCGACGATCTCGACGTACGTCGGGCACGTCGCCAGGAGGGACTCGTGGGTCCCGAGACCGACCACAGCCCCATCCTCCAGAACGAGGATCTGGTCAGCGTTGGCGATCGTGGACACGCGTTGAGCGACGATCACCACCGTGGAGTCAGCGGTGTAAGGCTTGAGTGCCCGACGGAGCCGGGCATCCGTGGCCAGGTCGAGGGCGGAGAAGGAGTCGTCGAAGAGATAGATCTCTGGACGGCGGATCAAGGCGCGGGCGATGGCGAGCCGCTGCCGCTGTCCTCCGGAGACATTGGTGCCACCCTGTGAAATCGGCGCCTCTAGACCTCCCTCCATCGCCGCCACGAAATCTCGGGCCTGTGCGATCTCGAGGGCGGTCCACATCTCCTCTTCGGTGGCATCGGGCTTTCCGTATCTCAGGTTGCTGGCGACGGTCCCCGAGAAGAGATATGCCTGCTGGGGGACGAGACCGATCTTCGACCACAAAGTGTCGGCGTCCAGATCACGGACGTCCACGCCGTCGACGAGCACCGTTCCCTCGGTGGTGTCGATCAGACGGGGGATGAGAGTCAGCAGAGTCGTCTTGCCGGCGCCGGTGGACCCGATGATCGCCGTGGTCTGGCCGGGCCGGGTCACGAAGCTGACGTCATCGAGGACGGGATGGGTGGCGCCCGGATACGTGAGCCCGACCCGGCGCAGCTCGAGCTCGCCGTGACGGTCGACCTCGGTGACTCCGGACTCGGGCAGCACAACCGACGAGTCGGTGTCGAGCACCTCGGCGATGCGGTCCGAGCTGACCGCCGCCCGGGGGATCATCACCAGCATGAAGGTGGCCATCATCACGGACCACAGGATCTGAATCAGATAGGAGAGGAAGGCAGTGAGGGCTCCGATCTCCATTGCGCCGGATTCGATCCTCATGGCGCCGAACCAGAGCACGGCCACGCTGGACACATTCATGACCAGCATCAACACCGGGAACATTGCCGCCATCCAGCGTCCGACCTCCAACGAGACGTCGGTGAGCTCGGTGTTTGCCCGGCCAAACTTCTCGGTTTCGAACGGCTCACGGACGAAGGCGCGCAGCACCCTGATACCGGAGGTCTGCTCACGCAGGACCCGGTTCACCGTGTCGATGCGAGCCTGCATCAATCGGTATCCGGGCACCATGTGGGAGACGATGAAGCCGATCGCCGCACCCAGGACCGGCACTGCCACCGCGACGAGCCATGACAGGCCGACATCCTCGCGTAGCGCCATGACGATCCCGCCCACCATCATGATCGGGGCCATCAACATCATGGTCAGGCTCATGAAGACCAGGGTTTGCACCTGCGTGACGTCGTTGGTGTTGCGGGTGATGAGCGAAGGCGCGCCGAACTTGGCCATCTCGCGGCTCGAGAACTCACCGACCCGGTGGAAGATCCTCGAGCGCAGGTCCCGTCCGAAGCCCATCGCAGTCCTGGCCCCGAAGTAGACGGCGACGATGGTGCAGACGATCTGGAGGAGGGAGATACCGAGCATCACGCCTCCGACCCGCAAGATGTAGTCGGTGTCCCCGGTCACCACCCCCTGGTCGATGATGTCCGCGTTGAGGCTGGGCAGATACAGGGTCGCGATGGTGGCGACCAGTTGCATCACGACGATGATCCCTAGCCATTTCTTGTACGGGCGCAGGTACTCCTTGACGATTCGAATCAGCATCAGGTCACCTTCTCCAGCGACGGAGTGACGATGCCGGTGAGCAGGACGCTGACGATCTCATCGATCGTCAGACGTTCGGTGAGCTCCATTGTCGGGTGGGCGTTGGCCAGCAGGAGGCCCCGGAAGGCAGAAGCGGCCCGCGCAGGGTCGATCCTCAGCCGATCCTGGTGTCGATCGAAGATCTGGGCGAGCGACTGATTGATGGCGCCGTTGGCGACGGTGACGAAGGCAGGTGGCCCTGGCGCCTTGCCCTCGATGCCGAAATGGGGGAGGGTGCGAAGGACACCGAGCAGCGTGATCACGATGTCGAATCGCTCGAGGAGGATCCGGGCTGCCTCGGCCAACTGGGTCTCGAGCGGAGCATCGGCGTAGATCTCGGACAGGCTTTTCTGGACCGGACCGGGGTCGATGCTCACCCGGACCGCTTCGTGGATCAGAGCGGCCTTGTCGGGGAAGACACGGAAGATTGTGCCCTCGGCGATGCCGGCAGCTTCGGCCATCTGACGGGTGGTCACCGTCGCCCCGCGCTCGACGAGGAGGGGGATGACCGCCTCGACGATGGCCCGGCGACGATCGTCGGGGGCAAGGGGCTCGGCCCGAAGTCTGTGACTCACGACTGGGGATACTAAATGAGTGAGCGCTCACTCACAAGTGGATTTGGTGACGAACCTCGGGTTCCCCGCGGCCCGGATACGGGTCAAATCGTCTCGGGTTCGTCCTCGAAGTCCTCTTCCCAGATCACGTCAAAACGCTCCATGCAGTCGGCGCACCGGTAGGCCAATGACGACCCGGGCTCTGGATCGGTGTCCTCGGGGAGGAACGAGATGAGATGTGCCATCCCGCCACAATCCACGCAAGTGAAGGACTCCGGGGGTCGGCTCACTTTCCCTCCACCGGCCGGGCCCAGATGAGGACAGCGGAGCCGACCGCTCCTGCCAGGAGTGAGCCGGCGAAGATCCCCACCTTGGCCAGGTCGTTGAGCACCGCGTCGTTGAAAGCCAGACCCGCGATGAAGAGAGCGACCGTGAACCCGATCCCGCTGACGACGGAGAGACCGACGATGTGCAGCCAACTGGTCCCTTCGGGGAGCCGTCCCAACCCGGTCTTGACGGTGATGAAGCTGAGGAGGCTGATCCCGATCGTCTTGCCGAGCACGAGCCCGGCAATGACGCCCAGAGCCACTGGCGAGGTCAGGGCGTCGCCGATGTCGATGCCGCGGAAGTCGACGCCGGCATTGGCCAGGGCGAACAGCGGAATCACCACAAAGGCGCTCCATACCTGGAGCCGGTGCTCGAGGCGGCTGAGGGGAGAGACGGCCTCGTACGAGATGTCACTCAGGAGAAGCGCCTCGTGATCGGCGTGCTCCTGCCCCTCTGGTGTGTCGGGCTCGTTTGGGAAAGAGTCGAGGATGGCCCGAGCACGCCGGTCGAACTCCTCTGCCGGATACATGGCCCGGGCCGGGGTGAGGAAGCCCAGGGCGACGCCAGCGAGCGTGGCGTGAACCCCGGACTCGAACGTGAAAAACCAAACGGTCACCCCAAGAGGGACGTAGAAGGCGAGCGATCGAATGCCCACCCGGGTGGCCACTACGGCCAAGAACAGTCCGCCGATGGCCAGGGCGAGGTAGCCGAGGTTCAGATCTTCGGTATAGAAGATCGCGATGACCGTTATGGCCCCGATGTCGTCGGCGATCGCCAACGTGAGCAGGAACAACCGTGCCCCGCTGGGGATCCTGGATCCGAGTAGTGCCAACACTCCAATCGCGAAGGCGATGTCGGTCGCCATGGGGACACCCCAGCCCCGCATCGCTGCTTCACCGGCATCGAGATTGATCCATATGTAGATCAGAGCCGGGAAGATCATGCCGCCGAGGGCGGCCATGACGGGGAGGGCAGCGGTCTTGGGGTCGCTCAAGTCACCGTGGACCACCTGACGCTTGATCTCGAGCCCGACGACGAAGAAGAAAATCGCCATGAGACCGTCGTTGATCACGTGCTGGAAGTCCTCGTCGAACTGAAACGGCCCGAAGTCGATGGTCAGCGGGGTCTCGAGTATCTGGAAATAGGTGGCCGACCAGCGGGAGTTGGCCCAGACCATGGCGACTATCGCAGCGGCCAGAAGGACCAGGCCGGATGCCGCCTCGATCCTGGTGAAACGGACGAAAGGACCGACGAATCGCTGCGGGACGAACCTATCGGATGTGGCCCAGGTTTCGTGCCTGCGATCCATCAACCGATCGATTTGCCTGCCGAGAGAAGCTGTTCGGCCCCTTCGACCACCCGGGCCGCCATGCCGACCTCTGCCTTCTTCATGTAGGAGCGTGGGTCGTAGGTCTTCTTGTCCCCGACTTCACCATCGACCTTGAGGACCCCGTCGTAGTTCTTCAGCATGTGGTCTGCGATGGGCCGGGTGTATGCGTACTGGCAGTCGGTGTCGATGTTCATCTTGATCACGCCGTAACCGAGCGTCTCGTGGATCTCGTCGACGCTCGAGCCTGACCCGCCGTGAAATACCAGATAATGCCGGGCGCCGTCGCCGAATCGGCGGGCGACCGCCTCCTGGCCCTCGCGAAGGATGGTGGGATCGAGTTTCACCGACCCCGGCTTGTACACCCCATGCACGTTGCCGAAGACGGCCGCAAGCAGGTAAATACCCTTGTCGAACGTCCCTAGTACTTCCGAGACGCGGACCATGTCGTCGGGAGAGGTGTACAGCTTGGCCCGATCGATGTCCTCGTTATCGGTGGCGTCTTCGACCCCGCCGACGATCCCGATCTCCAGCTCGAGGATGACGTCGAGCTCGGCACAGAGATCGAGGAGCTCCCGGGCCAGCGTCAGATTCTCTTCCATCGGCAACTCGGACGCGTCGAGCATGTGTGACTGAAACACCGGGTCTCGGCCCTGGTCCCTTCGCCGCCGACTTTCCTCGAGCAATGGCCGGATGTAGCCGTCGACGCGGTCCGGAGGGCAGTGGTCGGTGTGGATGGCGACGTTCACCGGGTACTGCTGGGCAACGACGCCGGCGAACTCGGCGAGGGCGATGGCCCCCACCGCCATGCTCTTGTTTGACTGCCCGGAGGCGAACTCGCCGCCACCATAGGAAACCTGGAGAATCCCGTCGGAGCCCGCCTGGCTCAGACCTTCGAGAGCGGCCACGATCGTGGTCGAGGACGTGACGTTGATGGCGGGAAGCGCGAATCCCCCGTTGCGGGCGGCATCGAGCATTTCCCGGTACTTCTCTAGCGTGGCGATGGGCATGGGATTCGAGAGTACCGCATGCGTCTTACCGACTCGCCGTCAGAAACCCGCTGCAATATGTTGGCGCGGTGACACAGAGTGTCGACCGGTCGGTCGCGCCCAAGAAACCGCGCAGCCGTCTGTTGCGCGGGGTCTACTTCGTGCTCGGCGTCATCTGTCTCGGATTCGTCTACCTCAGCGTCTTGCCCGGTATCCCCACGTTCGACTTCGTGATCCTCGCCGCATTCTTCTTCTCGATGTCATCGGAGAAGGTTCATGATTGGCTCGTCAACCATCCGGTGTACGGGAAGATCATCAAGGGGTATAGAAGCGGCGGGCTCACGATGAGGATGAAATGGGTGGCCGCCATCGCCATCACTGCCAGTCTCTCGTTCTCGGCTTTCGTCCTCATCGACAACATGGTCCTGAGGATCGTCCTCGTTGCAGTCGGGGTGTTTGCAGTCTGGTTCGTCTTCAGCAGACCCACGAGGCGAGATCAGCCACCTGACCAGCCAGTTGATCAGCCACCACTGACCGCCTGAAGCACCTGAATCTCGGAGGTCGGCCCAACGGGGGTGTCCAGATCGGCGCGGGCGGCGTCAACGAATATCAGGACATGGGGCCTGATCCTCCCGTCCTCGTCGAGCAGGTGGTTCTCCAACCCCGGTTCCCGGGAGAACAGGTTCTCGAGCACCTCGGCCAGGTTCTCGCCCTCGGCCTGGTGGCGCACCCCGCTGGTCACCGCCTGGGACAGGACGCGAGGGATCCGGACGGTGACACTCATGTGACGATGCTCACCGCCGCGATCCGGGGGAAGGATGCGTTCAATTCGTGCCAGGTGTCTCCGATGTCACGGGTGAGCCAGAGCTTCCCTCCCGACGTCCCGAAGCAGAATCCACCATTGCCGTCGCCGTCGAAAGCCCGTCGCAGGACACCGGTGAACTGAGGGGCGTCCGACCAGCCACTGCCGGCGACCCGCCACGAGGAACCGTTGTCATCCGAGGCGTAGGCGCTGAGCATCCCATCCACGGGAACCCTGTTCTCCGACGACTCGAGAGGGATGGTCAGCAGACGCCCGGTGCCGGGATGCCGCCACATGACGAACCCGAAACCGGCCGGCAGGCCATCCTCGATCCGCTCCCAGGTGTCCCCACCGTCGGTGGAACGAAAAACGCCTTGATGGTCCTGGCGCCACAGGTGGTCCGGCTCGTCCGGATCGTGGGCCAGACCATGGACGCAATAGCCCACCTCGGGTCGCTCGCCGCCCTCGGCGGTGTCAACCGAGGGAATCCCGTCGTTCTTCGGCAGCCAGGTGACGCCCTTGTCGTCCGACCTGAAGACGCCTACGGCTGATATGCCGACCCACATGCTTCCGTTCCCGGAGAGGATGCGATGGGCACAAAGACCACCCGCCCCCGGAGTCCACTGGTCCCTGGTGCGGTGCTCGTTGAGGCTCGTGACCGGGACCCAGCTCATGCCCCCGTCGTCCGAGGAGAAGAGGCCGGCTTGGGCGACGCCGGCGAGAAGTTGGTCGCCCTCGTTGTGGAAGGTCCAGATCTGCTCCATCTTTCGGTCCGATCCCTCGGGCCAGGTCGGAGGCGAGTCGCTCGGCTTCCAATCGAGCAGGTTCTCGCTGTGGTGCACGCCCACGCCGAACCAGTTGCTGCCGGTCGCGGCGACACGCGCCCCGCCTGAGGTCTGGCCGAAGGCGGTCACCTTCCACCCGGGGAACATCGGGCCATCCACCTGCCAGTCTGAGCCCGACTCGGTGAGCAGATAGGCGCCCTTCTCGGTCCCCACCAGGATTCGCATCATGAGCATCCTCCAATCGAATATTGGACACTAATTGTCGATGACCAAGCCCTCGACTCGACCTTTCAGCAGATTCTCGCTTGCCGCGGTGACTGCGACCGCGATGGGCGTGGCCACGTTTGGTCAGAGCGCGTTCGGTGTTCTCGCCTCCAACCTGATCGACGAATTCGGCGTGGACAGATGGCAGATCGGGATCCTGGTCTCGGCGAGTGGTTTCACAGGTGCCCTGCTCTCCCCGATCTTCGGTCGCTTCACCGACCGCATCGGGAGCGTCAGGTCGGTGGTCGGGGTGCTCATCCTGGGGATGATCGCCATGGCCCTGGTCGCCGTCGCCCCTAACTACTTCGTCCTCGTCTGCGGCGCGCTCCTGAGCGGGGTACCCAACGGTTGGACCAACCCGGCCACCAACGCCCTCATCGTCGACAACATCGTTGCCGGTGCCCGTGGGGTGATCACCGGCATCAAGCAGTCCGGGGTGCAGATGGCCGCATTTCTGGGAGGCCTCCTGCTTCCGGCCCTGTCCGCAGCCACCAGTTGGCGGCTGGCCTTTGCCTCCTTCCTGGTGTTCCCTGCGGTCGGGCTGGTGGGGATGTGGCGACGGCCCGAGGTCGAGAGAGCGCCGAGGATCGAGGGAGCTCCTGTTTCGCCCATCCCTACGGCGGTCAAGTGGATCGCGGTCTATGGGACTCTGATCGGCCTGGGGGTCTCCGGCACCACGACCTTTCTTCCCCTCTTTGCCGAGGAGAGTCAGGGATGGACCCAAGCTCAGGCCGGCCTCCTCATCGCAGGTGTGGGCCTGGTCGGGGTCATCGCCCGAATCACGTGGGGCTCGGCCTCGGAGCGTTGGCTGGGGCACGGACGAACGCTGCGTCTGCTGGCGGCACAGTCGGCCGTTGCCGCGTTGCTGCTCGCTCTGGCCTCGGCAGAGACCTTGCCGTCCTGGGTGTTGATACCGGCCGCCCTGCTGATCGGATCCGGGGCCGTGGCATGGAACGCGGTTGGGATGCTGGCGGTGATGGACTACTCGCTGCCCGAGCTGGTCGGACGGGGAACCGGCCTGGCGATGCTCGGTTTCCTGACAGGCATAGGTCTCGGCGCTCCGCTGATGGGTCTGTCCGTCGATCGACTCGGGAGCTACACCCCGGGCTGGATGGTCCTGACGAGCCTCTTCTTCGTGTGTGCGGTCGTCGCCGGCAGGATCCACCGCACCGGTACCCTCGCCCACGTTTGAGACTGGTCATAGCCCGCTGCACGGTCGACTACTCCGGCCGGGTCACCGCCCATCTGCCCGAGGCGGTGCGATTGATAATGATCAAGGCCGACGGGACCCTCGCCATCCACTCCGACGGGAACGCCTCTAAGCCGCTCAACTGGATGGTCTCGCCCAACGTCGTCGAGACCTACGAGGACCGTTGGGAGGTGACCAACGGCAAGGGGGAAAAGCTGGTGATCGCCATCTCCGAGGTGATGGAGGACGTGACCCACGCCCTGGGTGACGACCCTGGCCTACAGAAAGACGGGGTCGAGGCCCATCTTCAGGAGCTGCTCGCCGCTCGGCCCTGGGTGCTCGGAGATGGGCTCAGCCTGATTCGTCGCGAGTTCCCCACCGACATCGGGCCGGTCGACCTCCTCTGCGCCGACGACGAAGGGCGGGTGGTGGCAGTCGAGGTGAAGCGGAGAGGAGAGATCGATGGGGTGGAGCAGCTCACCCGCTACCTGGAGCGCTTGGCTCAGGACCCGCGGCTGGGGCCGGTACGAGGGATGCTCGTCGCCCAGCTGATCACCCCGCAGGCTCGGGTGCTGGCCGAGGCACGGGGGATCGTCGCGCTCGAGGTCGACTACGACGGTCTGCGCGACATCGAAGACACCGAGCTGCGTCTCTTCGATCTGCGCTGACGTGTTCGACATCGTCTTTTACCGGCCGGAGATACCTCCCAACACGGGCAACGCCATGCGTCTCGCCGCCGTCACCGGATGCCACCTCCATCTGATCGCCCCACTGGGCTTCGAGATGGACGACGCCAAGTTGCGCCGGGCCGGCATGGACTATCGGGACAAGGCGAGTGTCAGCGTCCACGACGACATGGAGAGCTGGCGGGCCGCCCGACGACCGGACCGTGTGTTTGCCTACACCGTCGATGCCGACGTGCTCTTCACCGACGTCGACTACCGGCCGGGTGATTGCCTCATGTTCGGCCCGGAGTCGGTCGGCCTGCCCGATGACGTCAAGGAGCTGGAGTGGGTTACGGAGCGTTTGCGTCTTCCGATGCGTCCCGGAGTCCGCTCGCTCAACCTCTCCAACTCGACGGCGGTCGTGGTGTACGAGGCATGGCGGCAAAACGGCTTCGCCGGGTCACGCTGATGCTTGGGCGATCAACCTGAACGCGATCGCCTCGGCGAGCACTGCCTTACCCAGATCGGCCAGATCCTGGCTCTCGTTGGGTGCGTGATAGGCGCTGGTGGGGTCACTGGTCCCGATCACCAAGATCGGTACTTCCGGATAGATCTCGGAGAACGTGGAGATGAACGGGATGGAGCCGCCCGCCCCCATGTGGATCGGGTCATTCTCGAAGGCCTCTTTGAAGGCAGCAGACCAGGCCTCGACGGCGAACGTGTCCATGTCGAGGCTTGTCGCGTCGCCCGACTCCTCGTGGAAGAAATCCACCCTGGTGCCCCATGGGGCGTTCTCTTCGAGGTGTTTCTTCAGCGCTTCGAGTGCGGCATTGCTGTCCTGACCGGGTGCTGTTCGCAGACTGACCTTTGCCCTTGCCACGGGGACCAGTTGGTTGATGGCCTCCGACACCGGGGGCGCATCGAGGGCGAGGACCGACACTGCGGGCCGGGTCCAGATGCGGGAAGGGATCGTCCCGGTGCCGATCTGCTCCAGGCCGTCCACAGTCCCTGCGAGCTCACGGGCCATCTGCTCGGGCACGTCGATGCCTCCGACCTCCTCGCTGACGAGACCGGGGATCGCCACATTGCCCTTGTCGTCGTGGAGAGTTGCCAGCAGACGGATCATGGCGGTCAGCGCATCTGGGAACACGCCGCCGAACGATCCGGAATGGACCGCCTTCTTCAGGGTGCGCAACTCGAACGAGACGCCGGCGATCCCTCGCAACGACGTGACGAATGCGGGCACCCCGACCGACCAGTTCCCCCCGTCGCCGATGACGATTATGTCCGGGGTGAGAAGACTCGAGTAGCGCTCGAGGATGCCTGCGAGGCTTTGTGACCCGCCCTCTTCCTCTCCCTCGAAGAAGATCTGGACGCCAACAGGCGGCTGGCCGTCATGGGCCGCAACCGCCCCCAGATGCATCACTATCCCGCCCTTGTCGTCGGCGGCGCCCCTTCCGTACAGCCGGCCCTCGCGCTCGACGGGCTCGAACGGATCGGTGGACCACTCGTCGGATGGCCCTGCAGGTTGGACGTCGTAGTGGGCGTAGAGAAGAAGTGTGGGAGCACCTGCCGGCGCGGGGATCTGGGCGAACACCGCCGGGTTGCCTCCGTCCACCCCCAGTAACTGGGCATCCTCGAACCCGGCGCGCTCGAGCATCCCGACGATGGTCTCCGCCGCCTCGTGCACCTTGGACTTGTCGAATCCGGGGGCGCTGACCGAGGGAAGCCTGACCAGGTCGCCGAGTAGCCCGGTCAGTCGGGGGAGGTCGGCGGCCACCTTGGCTCGTAGATCGTCGTTCATCAGCCGAGCGTAACCACGCCCATTGTCCCGAAGACTCGCAAGGTGGGCCATCATGGGGCCATGCCCTCCTTTCGGCTGTTCGGGATCCCGGTGACGATTCGTCCCTCGTTTCTCGTGATCGCTGCTCTGATCGGGTTCACCAGCAGGAGACCCATCGTCTATCTGGTGGCTTGGGTGGCGATCGTGTTCGTCTCGATCCTCATCCACGAGCTCGGCCACGCCATCACCGCCCGCTCGTATGGTGCCGAAGTCGAAATCGAGCTCAACGGCATCGGCGGGCTAACCAGTTGGTCGGTGCCGGGCAAGGAGCTAGGCCCGGGGCAGCGGGCTCTGGTGGCGGCTGCCGGGTCGGGAGTCGGGGTGCTGTTCGGCGGCCTTGTGTGGTTGTTCGACCGCTTCACCGGTCCTTACTTCGAAGTCGCCGGATTCGTCGTCTCCAATCTGATCGTGGTCAACGTCCTGTGGGGATTGCTCAACTGGCTCCCCATCCGGCCCCTCGATGGCGGGCATCTCTTCACCTCCCTCCTTCAGAAGGTCATTCCGACCAGGGCGGAGGTCATCGCCAACGTGGTGTTCTTCATCACGGCTCTGGGTGCTTTGGCATGGGCAGTATGGACCCAGCGGATATTTCTCGCTCTCCTCGGCGGATGGCTGCTGATGGGGGAGCTGACCAGGGGCAGAGGCGGTCAGAGGCGGCCTCCCGCTCCGATCCCACAGATGACCTTCGATCCGCCGCCCAGCGACGCCGAAGCTCCGCCCGACCAGGCACCGGTGCCCGACGCCGACCTCGAGCCGCAGCCGAAGCCGGGGCCGGAGCCACAGGCCGAGCCCGAGCACTAGCGGGCAAGTAGCTTCCCGCGACGATGGAGTTCGCCTACAGCCAACGGGTCGAGGAGCTGCGGACGCGTCTGCTGACATTCATGGAAGAGGCGGTCTACCCGGCTGAGGCCGTGTACCAGCGGGACATGGATGAATCGGGCAACCCCCATCATCACCCGGCTGTGATCGAGGAGTTGAAGGCCGAGGCTCGCAGCCGCGGGTTGTGGAATCTCTTCCTCCACGATCCCGAGCTCGGAGCCGGGCTCAGTGTTCTCGAGTATGCCCCCCTCGCCGAGATCACAGGTCGGAGCCCGGAGATCGCTCCCGAAGCCATCAACTGCTCGGCGCCCGACACCGGGAACATGGAGATCCTCCACTTGTTCGGGACGCCTGAGCAGAAGGAGACCTGGCTCGCACCGCTGCTGGATGGCGAGTTCCGGTCCTGTTTCTCGATGACCGAGCCCGATGTCGCCAGCTCGGACGCCACCAACATCCGCACCCGGATCGTCCGCGACGGAGACGTGTACCGGATCACGGGTCGGAAGTGGTTCAGCTCGGGCGCCGCCTCGACCCGGTGCAAGGTGTCGATCGTGATGGGAGTCACCGACCCCGACGCCGAGCCGCACCGCCGTCAGTCGATGGTGCTTGTCCCGATGGACAGTCCCGGCGTGGAGGTGGAGCGCGAGCCGACGGTCTTCGGCTATCAGGATCGGGGAGGGCACCCTCAGATCCGATTCGACGACGTGAGAGTCCCGATCGCCAACCTCCTCGGCGAGCAGGGTGGAGGGTTCGCGATCGCCCAGGCCAGGCTCGGCCCGGGACGGATTCACCATTGCATGCGGGCCATTGGCGCCGCTGAGCGGTGCCTCGACCTGATGGTGCAGCGGTCCCAGGCCCGCATCGCTTTCGGGCGTCCCCTGTCCGAGCAGGGGGTGATTCAGGAGTGGATCGCGGACGCCCGGATCCGGATCGAGCAGGCCCGTCTGCTCGTCCTCAAGACGGCGTGGATGATCGACGAAGTGGGAGCGAAGGCGGCGCGCACCGAGATCGCCGCGATCAAGGTGGTGACGCCGGCCCTTCTCACCGAAATCGCCGATCGTGCCATCCAGCTCTTTGGGGCCGCCGGCTTCACCGGAGACTTCCCGCTGGCACGGTTCTATTCGATGGGACGCTGGCTCCAGATCGCCGACGGGCCCGACGAGGTTCACCGCAGGTCGGTTGCCCGGGCTGAATTGGGGCGCCTTGGCCCGGGGGCGGTCCCCGAGCCCTATCCGTTCGACTGAATTCGCCCAATCCGCCGCTGGCCCGGCTCCGAACCATGTTTGGCATCGCAGTCCCAACGGGAACGAAAAGCCTTGATGTTGCGTTTACGGGAGTTCAGAGATGGTTAGCCCTGTGACCTTCGACGTGAGGTACTCGACATGGCGGGAGGATGCCGCCTGTCTCGACGTCATCGATGAGGTGTCGTTCTTCCCCGATGCCGAGGACCTGTCCGCCATCGCCCGGGCCAAGGCGGTCTGTGCCTCATGCCCGGTCGCATCTGAGTGCCTGACTTGGGCCATCGAGACCAATCAGAGCGAAGGCGTGTGGGGAGGTCACACCCCCAAGGAGCGCCGCTCGATCCGCCGCCGCTGGATCGAAGAGATCGAACAAGCCTCGTAGTACCTATTACTTGCTACGCCTCTCCGCGGGTTCGTCGACATCAGGTCCGTGCTCGGCGGCGACGTGGAGCAGCGCGTCACCCGGGTTGACCAGTGGGTTGAGGTTGCGGGCGATCACCCAACCCGAAGTCGTCGTCTTGACCCGTGTTGGCCTGACTCCGAATGCGTCCGAGATCCGGGCGACCTCTTCACCCGCTTCGACACGGTCACCGAGCTTCGGCGAGATCTCGACGAGACCGCCGCGTCGTGCCCTCATCCATCGAGTCCTCCGCACCAATGTGGTCACGCCGGGCCGGGGAAGCCTCATGTCGACCATTCCCATCGAGCGAAGTGTCCGCATGACTCCCTCGAAACCCATCGAGATCGAATGCTCGTCAGTTCGATCTGCCTGGCCCGATTCGTAGAGGAGCATCTTGATTCCCTGTTCAGTCGCTGCCTGCCGGAGTGAGCCATCACGCACCCGGGCCTTGATCGTGAACGGGGCGCCGAATGCCCGCGCCAGCTCGAGCGTGTCCGGGTCGTCGATGTCTGCCCGGAGCTGGGGAAGATTCGTTCGATCATTCGAGGCCGTGTGGCAATCGATCCCGACCGAACAATGCGCCACCACTTCCGTCATGAAGAGATAGGCCAGACGCGACGCGGTCGAGCCGCGGGCCGAGCCGGGGAAGACGCGATTGAGGTCGCGGCGATCGGGGACATATCGGGAGCGAACCATGAATCCGAGCGGGTTCACGATCGGTACCGCAATCACAGCGCCGCGCAAGGTCTTGGCGTCGAGGGTCCTCATCACCTTGCGGACGACTTCGACTCCGTTGATCTCGTCGCCGTGGATGCCGCCGGACACCCAAACGTTGGGCCCGGACGTGCGCCCGTTGATCACTGCGATTGGAAGCGAGGCCTCCGTGCCGGCGGGGAGGTGGGCGAAGGGGAGCTCGATCCTCATCTTCCGCCCCGGAGGGACGGTGACCTTGCCGATCGTTATCGGATCGTTGCGGAGGTCAACCACGGTCGATTCGGGCCGCCGGCCCTTGGTCGGCGTTGTCCTCGATGAACTCGATGATGGCGTCGGCGATGTCGATCCCACTCGCCGTCTCGATCCCTTCCAGGCCAGGCGAGGAATTGACCTCGAGCACCATCGGCCCGGCGTCCGACTGGAGCAGGTCGACGCCTGCGACGTTCAATCCCATCGTCTTCGCCGCCCGCACCGCCGTGGCCCGCTCGGCCGGCGATAGCTTGATCGATTCGGCGTGGCCACCCCGATGGAGATTTGACCGGAATTCCCCGGGCGGCCCCTGCCGCTTCATTGCAGCAACCACCTTTCCTCCGACCACGAATGCCCGGATGTCGGAGCCCCGGGCTTCCTTGATGTACTCCTGAACCAGGATGTTGGCGTCGAGTTGACGGAAGGCCGAGATCACCGAGTCGGCAGCCTTCCTCGTCTCCGCCAGGACCACACCCAATCCCTGTGTGCCCTCCAGCAACTTGACAACCACCGGTGGGCCGCCCACCACCTCGAGCAGCCCATCGATGTCCTGGGTGGAATGGGCAAAGCTCGTCGTGGGGAGCCCGACACCGGCACGGGAGAGGAGTTGGAGCGAGCGCAGCTTGTCCCGGGACCGGCTTATCGCCTGCGAATCGTTCAGTGTGAATACGCCCGCCATTTCGAACTGGAGCACCACCGCCGCCCCGTAGAAGGTGTAGGTCGCGCCAATCCGGGGCACCACCGCGTCGGGTCGCACCTCCTCCCCCCTAAACAGGATCTTCGGCTTCCTCGCTGTGATCTCCATGTAGCATCGCAGGTAGTCGACTATCGCTACCTCGTGACCCCGGACCAGTGCGGCTTCTCGGAGCCTCTGCGTCGAGTACAGACCGGAATTGCGGGAGAGGATGGCGAGCTTCATGCGTTCTCCGGCGCCCGCCCCGGTCGGCCTCCGAGGTAACTGCGCCCGGGGTCAATTACGAACTTGGATCGCACCGCCCGCCGGCCGAGGAGCATGCGGAAGCCCATCTCGTCCCGGCTGGTCAGATTGACCAGGGCGTTCAGTTCCACCCCGGCCACCAGCACTCTGGTGCGTATGACCGGGCGCAGCTCGCTTCGACCGCCAGGGTTCTTCACCTTCTTCTCCATTGCCAGGGGAGCCTCGCATTGGATGGAAGGCTTCCTCGATCTCTGCTTGGGATGGATCTCGAAGCGAACGTACTCGGTGCCCTCCCGTTCGAAGCGTTCGACATTGAATGCGTGGAGCGATGAGTTGTCGGCCCCGGTGTCGACCTTGACCTTCATCTCGGCAACGCCGAGATCGGGCAGTTGGACCCACTCCCGCCAACCGATGACCGCCTTGTGCTCGTCGCCCCGCTTACTCATACCGGCACGACAGTCGACGGTCCTCCCCGGGACGGCATGGCACCTGGATCACCGGCGGCATCGTAGAGATCGGAGAACCGGCTTCGGCGGGGCACAATGATCGTGATGAAGACCGGTCGACGCGAGAACCCGAAGAAGGAGGTGCCGGCCTGGCTGATGGGTCTTTTCTTCGCGGTGATCGTCTTCATCATCGTCCTGCTCGTGGTCAACGCTCTGGGCTACGGGGATGACCCCGCGGTCGGTGCTCTGGCTGACGGGCGACTCTGGCCGATCCGCTAGCAGCGCCCGCGTGGCTATGTCGGCGGTGGGGGGATGGGATTGCCGCTGCAGTCGATGCCCTCCGCCGGCCTGTAGTCGGCGAGGAAGGTGTCGACGACGACCCTCCCGTCGGGATAAGTCCGCTGCCGGTCGGTCTCGACATGGGTGCATGCCCCGCGACTGGAGCTGCGCTGTTCGAGCTCTTCGATCTCTATGTGCTTGGTCGAATACATGCTGACGGTGATCGACTCGTCCGTGTAGGACGTCCAGATCAGGATCGGGTGGTTGGTGGTATTGGTCATCACCAGGTCCGGGGCCGGGTTTGAGATCGTCGCCTCCCGTCCGTAGGGGTATCGGGAGAAGTAGAGGCTGTGGCTCCTGTACTCGACGAAGTCCATCCCGGCGAAGTAGGCAGCGTTGAAGATCGTTGTGGCGAACTGGGAAACGCCGCCTCCGACCTCTTCGATCAGATGGCCCTGACGGATGGCGCCGGCGGAGAAAAATCCATTCTCGACGGTGCGGGGGCCGACGTACTCATTGAGCGAGATTGTCTCTCCGGGCACCAGGTAGACGCCGCGCACGATGTCGGCGATCCTCTGGATGTTCCTCACCCGCGTCTCGCAGCAGTTGTGTGGGGTGGTGAACTCGCCCACCTTCTCCACTATCAGGCTGCCATCGGCCCAGGCGGCCAGGGCAGGGTCCACAGTTGGCCGCGACTGGAGCCCGAACGGGCCGCTCGAGCCGGAAAGGATCTGCTGGCCAAGCCATTTGCCCACCCCCGCCTCGCAGCAGACGGGGGGTGGCTCGCCCGGGGTGAGGACGGCGGGGACGTCGTCGGTCACGGTGAACGTTGGCTCGACAAAGCTGCCCACCGGTCCGACGATGGTGTTCTCGAGCGTGTCATGAAGGGCGTCGCTATCGAAGGCGACGCCGATCTCGCCACCGCCGATATCGAAGCGGAGATGAGACTGCAGGATGGCAGGGCTCAGTGTCGCGGTCTTCCCATCCACCGAGATGTCGACCCCCTGACCGGTCAGGCCATTGAGCCGATCGACGGTCTCACCGGCGATCTCGTCAGACACGGTGGGGTGGATCTCCTCCACATCGATGTCGAGGCGGTCTGGAGGAGCGATGAGGTCCACTTTCCCAAGTTGATCGACTATCGAGTCGATGTTGGCCTCGGTCCCGATGACTCCGGGGATCAAGACGAGTTGGCCACCGCCGTCGGGCTCGACCCTTGGCTCGGTGACCACGACAGGAGTGAGCCCGGGGTGATCGTCGAGCGCCTCACGTGCCTGATCCGGGTCGAAGGCCCACTGCTCCTCGATTTCGTCGGTCGCTACTCCGCCAGCCGCCCATGAAGAGAACTGCCGCCACACCGAGCCCTCGTGTCGGGCGGCAAGTACAGCGGCTGCTGTCGCCGGCTGGTCGTAGGAGAAGCCGATGCTCCCGAGGGGGACGGCGAGCTCACCCTCCCCGTAATCGATCATGACTTGCCGGTCGAGGATCTCAGAGGAGCGATCGGCCACGGCCGACTCGACGCCGGCCGGGGTGACCCCTTCCATCGGCTCGCCGGCATAGCTCACGTTGTTCGCCACGACAACACCATCATTGGACACGTGTCGGGACCATCCCACGCCGGCCAGGGCGAACATGATCAGACCGAGCGCCAGGAACGCCCAGGAGAAGATGGAGAGCGGAGCAGCATGCTTGGCCAAGGTGCCCGGTCATGGTACGAGGCCCTGGGACTTTGAAAGTGGACCACGACCCACCACTCACCACCCATCACTCATACCCTTGACGGTCTTCTTGGCGCCGCTGTATGCTGACCACCGACCTACTGGTCCGGGACGGCCGCAACAGAATCTGGATGTGGCCGTTTCGACAGCTTAAGATTTCAATTGGAGGCATGCTGACGCGTCTGTTAGCATGCCTTGTCTGCGTTACTTAGACCTGATCCGGATCCCTCAGGAGGCCCCCCTTGGTTTCGCGCGTTGCTGAGCGCTTCTCATTT
>Ga0105092_10000276_pt1 | contig 26222 bp, 20 predicted proteins | sample PPLLak2March2015_FD_87021 | JGI IMG/M metagenome (GOLD analysis project Ga0105092, IMG submission 87021) | Freshwater sediment microbial communities from Prairie Pothole Lake near Jamestown, North Dakota, USA - PPLs Lake P7 Core (1) Depth... | ecosystem: Environmental > Aquatic > Freshwater >... | reverse complement strand
TGTTAAAATAAAAATGTTTTATAACTTAATAACCTTCTTTTTATTTATTATGTTCTTTATTTTTCATTGTTTTAATAAAAAATAATAAAAAAAAGAGGCTATCCTTTTGAGACAGCCTCTTATAAATTTCATCTTAATTATAAACGAAATTATATTTTTCTTTCCCGGTTTTCTGACCGTTTTGCTTTATACTCTCCATAGCCATTGATAGCTGTCTGAAGCCATTGTTCTCTCCAAGCTCCAGTATTTTCTTTTCATATAAATATTTCTTCTCGGCATATTGAGTTGCTTCAGAATAACGGCCGCTGGTCTGGCATGTCTTGCTGAACAAGTAATATATTTCATGTAAATGTGTAATCGAGTTTCTTTCTTCAGCAGGTCTTATTGCCTTATTCAGGTAAGTCAAAACAGAATCAGCATCCTGGAATGCATAATACAGCCAGGCAAGATTTATATAATTATTCGTTTCATTTACCTTGTCACCAATTGATATCGATGTTTCAAGGCTTTCTATAAAATATTTCCTTGCATTAACAAAATCTTTCAGGTTCATGTATATCTGGCCTAATTGATTCATTATTTCAGCAAAGGTACTTTTATCGCCTGTTTGTTTAACATAATGCATAGCCCTTAATCCGTATTTTAATGCTTCGGGGTAGCATTTCATATTTGAATATGCTTTGCTCAGGTCTTTGAATACCCTGGATTCTGCCTGAACGTTGCCAAGCTTTCTCATCAGTATCAAAGATTCCGTAAGGTATGTTATTGAATTCGCATAATCAAAAATGTATAAATAGTTTAAACCGATATTAGCCAGTGTAAAGCTTTGGTCCGGAATATTATTGGCGTCAATCTCTGATTTTAAAGCATCGGTTAAATACAGCAGTGAAGTTTTAAAATCGCCAAGCTTCTGATAAGCTAAACCTATATTATTAAGTAACGGATAGGGGAGCTTTACCTTAAGCTCATCATAAATATCCATACTTTCATAATAACAAGCCAATGCTTTATCGATATCTCCGGATTCTGCATATGATAAGCCTTTGTTAGTAGTAACAACAGCTTTAAAGCGTTTATCATCTAATTTGTCCAGTAATTCAATGCATGCATCGAAATCACTTATTGCTTTATTATAATTGCTGAGATCGTAGTGGATGTTAGCAATAGAATTTAATGATCTGGATTGTCCTTTTAAATCACCAAGTTCACAATAAACATCTTTTGCTTTATAGCAATTTTGGAAAGCTCTTTCGTAATCTGAAGTTTGCCTGCAAATTATTCCATAGAGCAAGTATGCTTTTGCAAGCCCTGCCTTGAAACCGATCTCGTTAGCTAAATTGATCGCATCGCAGCAAACTTCCTGAGCTTTTGAGGGATTGGTCTTCCTGCTATCCTCAGCAACTGATAGAAATTGATTTACTTTTTCAATTTCTGCAAGTTTGTTTTGTATTTCCATGGTTTATTTATTGTTTAATAAATTTTTAATTCCAGTTCATTAAATTATTTAATGAGCAGCATTTTCTTGACATCCCTGAAATCGCCGGCTGTCAATTCATAGAAATATGTACCTGAGGATAGGTTATTGCCGTTAAATGTTATTTTGTATGTGCCTTTATTTAAATCTTCATCTACTAATTTCTGAACAAGCCGTCCTAATATATCATATATATTAATTTTAACCCTGACATTTTGGTTAATAGTAAAGTCTATATTGGTTGTAGGATTAAAAGGATTCGGATAATTTTGCGAAAGCTCAAAACTTAAGGGCTTTGTTAGTGAAACTTCATTTTCTTCGCCCCAGTCAAGCGTCATCGTAGTAGCATAAGAAGGTGCGTTTAATGTGTTAACAACCAATTCACTTGTTCCTGTAATAAATGCATCATTATCATCACTTATTGCGATATCCTTAGCTACGTCATCACTGTTGCCTGTAAGGCTGTAACGTGATATCTGAAGAACCGAACCATATTTACTGTATTTAATAGTTGCAAAGTCATGATTGTTATTCCAACCCATACTTTCACCGGTTACAATTATTCTTCCATCGCTCGTTAAACCAATAGCATTTGCCCTGTCATCACCATCAACCGGTCCGTCATATGTTTTTTGCCAGAATTTGTATCCCTGCGGAGTATAGCTTGCGGTTACATAATTCTTACTATTATATACAGTTGAAATATACCCGGTGATAATAATAAGATTATCTATTTCGTCTACAACAATTCCATAAGCCTTATCTTCATTGTCTGCGCTGCCATCAATAGTTCTTACCCATGCAAATGAGCCATCACTATTATACTTTAACAAGGCACAATCAGAACCGTAATAATATGAAGTAGTGTATCCTGTAACGTAAACGTTCTTACCTGCATCAATTGCAAGAGCATTTGCCCGGTCATCGCCATGTCCGGACCCATCATGAGTGTTTGACCATATTAAATTCCCTTCTCCATCATATTTAATAGTGATAATGTCATTGGAATTAGCAGCCGTGTTTGTATAACCTGTTATAAAAAGGTTATCTGTTTCATCTACAACAATTCCATAAGCTTTTGAGTCAAGGTTTTCAGGTCCGCCGTATGTCTGGGTCCACATAAGAGAATCGGTTGGGCTGTATTTTTGTACCAGAATATTTGAAAAACCATCTGCTGCAGTAGAGTACCCTGTTACATAAATATAACCTGATTGAGAAATTGCAATATTCAATCCAATATCTTCTTTTGGATCTGTAGTTTCTCCATAAATAGCAGCATCCTTCACTAAAACACCATCACTTGTATATTTAAGCACAGCGACCTGGTAGGATTCTCCTGCCTTACTCACTGTACCAACTATATAAGCACTTCCGTCAGTACCAACAACGATGCCGTATGCTTTATCATCTCCATAACCATCACCGCTGTAAGTCCTTACCCATAGAGTATCGCCATTTTCGTTATATTTTATAACAAGTATATCATTCCCGGTTTCGGGATTTGTGGTATAACCCGCAACATAACAATTTCCTGAAGAACCTTCTACCGCAACTGCCAAACCTTTAGCGCTGCTTAGAGGGTTATCTCCTGCTGAAACACCTCCATATTGGGCTACCCATTGTGCGTTCAGTGACTGTGTAATGAACAGAAACAATACACCAATCAAATATAGTAGTTTCATTTTTATAATTATTAAATTAGTTAAAAAGGAAAACTTATATTTTTAAATTAACTGAATCAGGAATATTCCGAAGTGCCGGGAATGAGAATTTCAGTTATCTATTTCTTAAACTAAGCCAACTAACACATTCACCTTTAGAAATAAAGATGCTGCGATCATATATAACTATGAATATTAGCTCCGTTCCGCAAACAAATAACTAAGTGTTATTGTAGTTATTGGTGATGGCCTTTATGTTACCTTTACACTATTACAAACATAGTGTTTATACTGTACTTACGGTATACCGTATAACGATTATATTGGGAGTGTATAACCATTTTAATTACTTTTTATTAACTTCTTATAGTTATAATAGTTAGCGATATATTCTAGTATAAATAAAATGTATAGTACACAAAATATGGTAACGTGAATACGGTATTTTTCTAATTTGGCAATTTTCATTAGCTTATTCAGTTAGAAACGTTTTTTTGAAAAAGAGTCCAAACATATGAATGAAATAGTTCTGATTTTGTTTAATACAATTAAATTGGATAGATTTATTAAGAAGCTTTTGTAAAATAGGTATTAATACTCATGTATGATAAAGAGGATTTTAATTGAATTACACAAAATTTTAAAAAGAATTCTCTAAATTTTGCCAAAATCTTTACATATTTTACATTAAATATGTTGACTAAACCCTCATATTATATAAAGTTTATGACCTTTTATAATAAAAAGAAAAAAATTTCAATATTAACTGAAATTTTTTTCTTTAGATTAGATTATTTACCTGTTATTTTGTTTCAGGTGTTCTTTTTCCTTTATGCAAATGTATCTTTTCATCATCATAACTATAATATCCTGCAAGCTTAAATATTTCATTAAAAAAATTTCTATCATCATCTGACCAGAAATAACCGGATTTTTCAAGTATCTCAAGCCCTTTCATTCCTTTATTTAACTTTGGCTCTAATTTAACCGCTTTGTGAATATATTTTTTACAGGCGGTTTTTTTGTTTTGTTTAAAGCTGAGTATTGAAAGCCCGAGCAAAGCATCAAAATGGTTGGAGTCAAAATATAATGCCCTGTTAAAGTATTTCTCTGCCTCATCATATTCATCTAAATGCAAATAACAGTAGCCGAGGTTATTTAACATTCCTTCACTTTGCGGATTTATTCTTAAACCGCTTAAATAATCATTAATGGCATTGAAATAATCCCGTCTCTTTGTATATGCCACGCCTCTGCTGTAATAGTAGTTATAAATTCCGGGTTCAAGCTTAATTGCCTGTGTAAAATTACTCAGAGCACACTCATATTCACCAAGGTCAAGCAGAATACTGCCTCTATAATAGCAGGATGCATCATCATCATAGTCGTAATCAATCGATGCCAGCATGTCAGAAACAGCTTTTTGAGTATCACCAATAGCTAAATAACATTCACCCCTGTATTCTAAAAAAGCCCTAAAATCCGGGTCAATTGATATCAAACGGTTATAATCACGAATAGCCAAATCGTAATTTTTCGTAACAAATTGATAAGTATTTGCCCGCCCCATTATTGCATATATATATGTACTATCAATTTTAAATGATTCATTAAAATCGTTTATCGCCAGCGTGTCATTCCCTTTATAGTAATAAATCCATCCTCTTTCCGAGTAAATTTTTTTATCATCCGGTTTCAAACTAATTAATTTGGTATACCTTGCAATAGCAGAGTCATATTGTCCGGCATTTGAATAATTCTTTCCCGAAAACTTTAAGGCTTTTACATCATCAGGAAAACATTCCAGTGATGAATTAAATAAATCATTAGCGTTGAAATAGCTATCATTTTTGTAAAGACTGTAACCCTTGCAAATATCAGATATAACTCTTACCCGGGCACTATCATTAATATTTATCAATTCTGTATGGAGAAATTCATTAACAGGAACAGCGAAATTTATGTTTTGTCCCTTTTTCATATAACTTGCAATAATTCCTATAAGCTCTCCTTTTGAATTCAGCAATGCACCACCTGAGCTTCCGCCTGATATGCTTGCGCTGAATTGTATCTTGTTGTTATTGTCCTCGTTTTTAAAATCTCTAATATAGTTGACTAATCCTGATGAAAATGTATTTTTATGACCCAGAGGATTACCCAGTGCATAAACAACCTGTCCCGGTATAAGTGAATCGCTGTTTGCAATATTAATTCCATTCGGTTCAATTTCTTTAAGTTTAAAAATTATAATATCTTTTTCCGGGTCTGCACCTGCTATGATTGCATCCGTATATTTTTTACCGTTGAGTTCAAACTCCATTTTATCAGACCCTTCATACACATGAAAACAAGTATAAACATAGCCTTCATTACCGGTTAACACTGCGCTGCCCTGGGCAATCATATATCCATTTTCGTCATAACTGCGGACGAAGAAAACAGTATTTTCAACTGCTTTAAAAATTTGCTCAGGCGTCATTTCCTGTGAGTAAGAACTGACTGAAAATATTGCAGATAAAACTGTAAAGTATAAAAATATCTTTTTCATAATATTGGTGTTTAAATTTTTAAAAAAATAATTTAATACAAACAGAAAATATCCTACATGCCGCTCAACACCCTTTTAGACAAAGGACTGCCGTAAACCACTCTCCTTTACGGGATGGTGATTGCTGCTAAACCGGCATATTTCTCTAATTCACATTTTAAAATGAACTATAAATGTAATTTCAGAATCTGCAGAAAACACAGAAGATATAACGATGATATGATAAATATGAAAATTCTTTTAGCTGCTTTGGCTTTTAGTTTTCTTTGACGTGATACGTCATTAGCAAATGATTTAAGTGAAACCATGTTAGTACTCCCTACTAAATTTTAATGTAAAGTTACACTGCAATCAGGGGCGATGCATATCATTGAGTGATACTTTTAAATTGCGGATTGCGGATTGTGAATTGCGAATTGAAGATTCATTAGATTAGAGGACAAGGGGTGATTCGTAGATAGATGGAGTATTTTGAGTATATGATAAATTTTAATATATCGAAAGATTATTAATTCTGAATAATCACCCCTTGCTTTCAACCCCTGCAAAGATTTTAATTCAAGGGGTGATTGATCAAGTTTTAAGATCCTCCGAATTATTTTAATCATCAATTTTTTCGTATTACTCAATCTATTGACGAATCACCCCTTGTCCTCTAATCTGATAAATCTGACTAATCTGATAAATCTGATAGATATATTGAACGCTTAATTTTTTAACCTTATTTTGTATAAATTCCAATCAAAACAATATGTTAGATATAAAAAGTAAGCTTAAGCGGCAAATAGAAATACTTGGTATAACTCTCTCACAAAATTTCCCTTCGCCGCTCAATACATTTGATTTGGCAGATATGTTTAAAGTAGAAGAGCTGACAATTAAAAGAGACTTGCAGGATTTGCGTGCTTCAGGTATTGATATGCACTCAGTAAGAAGAAAGGGAATCTGCCTCACAAATAATTTACCGGAGCAAAAAATAAGAGAGCTTATACAGCAGTATTCAGCTTTATCTTATTCTGACGGCTTTGTCGAGAAATCAACTATGCTGTTTGTAAAAAGACTGAGAGAGAAAGCACTTGCTAACATGGTAACATTGCAAATGTGCATTGATACTAACAGGGAAGCAATGATTGATTATGAAAAAGAATCCGAAGAGTTGGAGTTCGGACGTGCTATTTGCCCGGTATTGATTTTTGAGCTTGATAATTACTGGCGTGTGCTGGCTGTGAATGAAGGGAAGCTGAAACAATTCCATTTGAATAAAATTATTGAAGTCAGGATATCAAATAAAAACTTTAAGCCAATTGCCAAAGAAAATATTGAAGAAGTATTTAAATATTCATGGAGAAGCTGGCTGGGTCCCGATAAATATAATATTAAGCTCAGATTTTCTCCGCAATGGGCAGAAAGATTAAGACCAAAACAATTAATGGATACTGAAACATTAACTGAATGTGCAGATGGTTCTATAGTTTATGAAACTACGGTTAACTCACTTGAAGAGATTGCCGGATGGATAGTAACACGCGGCAGGGGAGTGGTTGTGCTTGAACCGGAAGTTTTGAGGGAGAAGGTTATAAAGCTTGCTAAGGAAGTACTGGATAATTATGATTGACAGATAGGTGTATTAAGTGAATTAAGGTAAAATTCCGTTATTGTTAAAAACGGCTAAAATGCTTAAATTTGCAATTCATTTGCGCCCGTAGTTCAATTGGATAGAACGTCTGACTACGGATCAGAAGGTTGAGGGTTCGATTCCTTCCGGGCGTACTAAAGAGTTCGGAGAGTTCAGAGAGTTCTGAGAATCATAAAAGAACTACAAATTCCACATCAACAATGAGTGTAAAGACCAAAAAAATCTTAATATGGTCAGGGTCTATTTTTCTTCTTCTGCTAATCTTATTATTACCTGCATATTACGGTTATAAATATTTTGCACAGAAAAATGGCATTGCGATAAAGCCAATACATCCCTTAACGCCTTACAATGTAAAGACTTTCCTTCAAGATGATGAACTATGGGGTAATGATGTAATAGGAAATTCATCTTATCATTTAAACAGCAGCGGATGTTTGATATCTATTATTGCCACAAATCTAGAGTATCAGGGGTATCCCACAAATCCTAAAAATCTTAACCAACTCCTTTCCGAATTAAACGTCTATAATAATGATGGTGAGATATTATGGGAAAATTTAATTAAAGTTTTTCCGGAATATAAATATTCAATACCTCGTATTTTCACAAGTGAAAGCTTACAGGCAGAACTGGATAAAGGCGTACTGCCAATGGTGAAAGTAAAATACAATAAAGTTGGTCCTTACCATTGGGTACTTATTGTTGGAGCTGCAGATGATGATTTCTTAATTGTTGATCCATTGAATAGTGATAAAGATGTTATTGGTTTAAGCAAACATGGAAAAATATTTGCAGTAAGATATTTGAAGAGAGTTGAGAGTTTGTAGAGTTGGAATTGTTGACAGGCAAATCATCTGCAATCTCTTTCAACTTAACAAACTCAAAAAACTTAAAGAACTTAATAAACTCAAGAGATTTTTTACTAAAACATTCAAAAAATCCAAATTTACTGTTATAATCACCTGTTTTTCCCTGCACTTATTGTATTGTTTTAAATATTGATTCCTGCTATATTATTCGGCGATATTACTGGTTCATCTCGCTTTCATCGCTTTTTTTTAACTTTAAAAGCACCGGAATTTAAAAAATGGTTATTCTAAATAATCCTATTGCTTTTTTTATTTTTCCTCCGGAACAACCTATTCCTGCATTTCCTGAAATTCATGTGCATTACTCTTACCTAAATAGAATTTTCCATAAAAATCATTTTAAAATAAAAGACAATGATATGCACAAATTGTAAAACACCGAATTCACCCGATTCGAAATTCTGTATATCCTGCGGATCACCTTTAAAAGCATCAACAAACATATGTTCTAACGGACATGTATATGATTCTTCACTTACCAAATGCCCGTATTGTCCTTCACCTGATTTAAAAGAACGTATCGGTTCATCAAAGAACATCGGCTTCGACAGCACAGAAACATTTGCATCCTCCGGTTCAAAAACAAGTGTGATGTCAACTGCTTCAACTAAAGGAAGCAAAACAATAATTGTAGCACCGGGAGGAGAAACCGGAGACCAGCTGAGTAAACCTGTGCGTAAAATAGTTGGCTGGTTGATTACTTTCACATGGAGGCAGGAAGGCGAAGATTTCAAAATTTTCGAGGGAAGAAACCTGCTTAGTGCTGATCCGAAGGCAGACATTTATGTTTCAGACCCGGCCATTTCTACTCCTCACTGCATGATATTATATAGAGGAGGGAAGCTGCTAATTAAAGATGAGCTTTCGACAAATGGCACATTCCTCAATGGTGAAGCTATTGAAGAAGGTGAATTAAAAGATGGTGATATCCTCAAAGTAGGTACAACTGAATTAAAGTTCAGGTCTATTAACTAAGATCTTAAATAAAATTTGCCATGAAAAAAATATATGCTTTATTGGCAGTTATTTTTATTACTTATAGTGCATTCTGCCAGGACTCAATATCCGTTAAAATACGTGATGTTGATATTTCAAAATTTCAAAAATTAAAGCTTTACGTAAGTATAACAGACATAAACGGAAAAGCAATTTCAAACCTTGACAGCAGTAATTTCTCAATTACAGAAGCTGAAACAGGAAAAACCTCAAATCCTTCAATACAGAATTTTTTTAATTCCCCTGAACCAATGGCAATACTGATTGCAATTGACGCATCGCACTCTATGGATGGTGACCCGTTAAATAACGTTAAAGCAGGACTGTTAAAAACGCTTACGGAATTCAGGAAAGATGATAAAATGGGAATTGCATATTTCCATGATGATTTTGTTAAGCAGGCATCATTTGATACTGACAGGGATGTATTAAAAAATAATATTGATGCACTTCATACTGCAGGAAGCAGCACAGAGCTTTTCAAGGGAACAATAGAATCTATCAAATGGCTTAAATCACTTCCCGAGCCAAAAAGGAAAATATTAATAGTAATAAGTGACGGTGAAGACAACGGCTCTCAATATATTTTGGAAGATGTAATAAACGAGATTAAAAACAGCGGTATATCAGTATTTACAATAGGTTCAACGGAAAAAGACCGCGGTTTCCTGGCTAACATGGATAAGATTGCTCATGCATCTGTTGATGGTAAATATTATAAGATTACCGGACCGCAGGATATAAAACTGATGATTCCCGCTATATATGAAAGAATAAAAGAAGAATATGTAATAAATTATTTCAGCTATGCTGCTGTTAATTTACCGGTAAATCCAACACTGGATATTAAAACAGGAAATAAAATAATATCTGTACCTTTCAAATATACATCTCCGGCCGCTATAGTCGAGTTTGCACCTACAATTTCTTTCTGGAAAAGCAAAGAATTCCTTTACGGCTCAATAGGAGCGGGTGCTGTTATAATAGTGCTGGCAGTGTTCATGTTCATTAACATGTCAAAGAAGAAAAAGTTCAGACTGGAAAAAGAGGAAGAACGAAGATTAAGAGAAGAAGAAGCACAGCTCAACAGGGAGAAGTTTGATAAATTTAAAAATGAATATGACGGCTTGCTTGACCGTCTCGAAAGCCAGATGACTATTTCACAGGCAGATAAAGACAGGATTGCAGCACTTGAAGGACAGTTGGAAACAACCGGAAAGACATTATTTGGAGAAGCAGCCCCAAAAATTGATATAAAACGCAGGACGATGATACTTGAAAAAGGTTCTTATACACCTGTAAATGAAGGAGTATTAAGCCCTACACTGCTGGTGAAAACAGGTGCGCTCAGCGGTAAACGGTTTAAAATTTCTGCAGGTACCACAACAATTGGAAGGCAAAGCACGGATATTATAATATCCGATACTACTGTATCGAGAAACCATGCAAGAATATATTTTGACAATTCAAAATTTTATATTGAAGACAACAGTTCAACAAACGGAACATTTGTAAACAACTTCAGAGTATCCGCTTCAGAAATAAAACCGGGTGATATAATCAAGGTTGGCAATGTTGAATTATTATTTTCTAAAAATTAAAAACAATGGAAGAAATAAAAACATTAAATATAAGTTTCGGAAATAAAACCGATGTTGGCAGGGTAAGACAGCGGAATGAAGATTATCTGGAAAGTTTCTCCAGTCCTTTCGGGCAGGTTTTTATTGTGTGTGACGGTATGGGAGGGCATATTGGAGGTGAAATAGCTTCACATCTCGCTGTAGCTTCAATTAAAAATGTAATTATTAAAAATCCCAATAACTTATCCGGAACAAGTGCTATAATAGAAGATGCAATAAATAAAGCAAACAGAGATGTAATACAAAAAACACATGAACAGCCCGACCTTAGAGGAATGGGCACTACTGTTGTAATATTGATTGTAAAAAATAGTGAGGCTTACATCGGGCATGTTGGTGATTCGCGGCTTTATTTGGTAAGAGATAACAAGATATACTTGATGACACGGGACCATTCGTTTGTGCAAAACCTGGTTGACCAGGGATTATTAACATGGGAAGAAGCGGAAAAACATCCCAGGAAAAATGAAATAATGCAGGCTCTCGGAATATTTGAGAAGGTCAATCCTGAAGTTAACCATACTCCTTTAAAGCTTTATAAAAATGATACATTTGTTTTATGCTCCGATGGCTTATCCGGCATGGTTACAGACGAAAAAATAAAGGAGATAGTAACAACGCATAATCCAATATCAGCAAGTGATAAATTGGTTGAAGATGCAAATGCCAATGGCGGAAATGATAACATAACCGTTCAGGTTGTAAAAATTGACGGTGCAGATGAACTGCCCGAAAGTGAAAAGAATATTCCTCCAATTGGTGCAATATTAAAAGGTGATAAACATATTGCTTCTTCAAATACAATTACTAAAGAATTAAATGGTAGTCCTGCTACACATGCTGAGCATAAGAAAAAACAGCTCAGGATGTTAATACCATTTCTTGGAATCCTGGTACTGATAATTATTGCTTTCATTTATTTTGATCCATTTGGTTTTAAAAATGAAGGTAATGTTAAAACTACAGTCAATGATTCAACAAATACAAATGTATCTAATGATACCGGTTCTGCTTTTTATAAAGAAGAAAATATGGTATCACAATTCTTAAAGACAATATTCAAAGGGAAGCTTACTTCTAAATATATCCAACAGCCAAAATTAAATATTGTTAATATAAAATATACTCCAATTAATGGAGCAACCACAGACTATGCAATTGAAGATTTAAGGAAAAATATAAATCAAAACGATCTCAAATTTTACAGGGTAATAAATTTTGAGCATGGGGATTCATTACATACCTGTACTTACAGTGTTGAATGGGGAGTCAAAGATAATATTTTAAATACATACAAACTAACTTATACAATTAACAAAGATCAAATTATCACAATTACCACTATTGAATTTATAAAAAGTGATTCTAAAAAAGAGGATAAGATACAGGACAACATAAAACCAAAAGAAACTGAAAAGAAACCGGAAACGGATAAAGATAAACAGGAAGTAAAAGAACCCGAGAAAACTCCTCCGGAAAATGAATCTGTAGATAAGAAAGAAGAAAAAAAGCCGGAAGAACCGCCAAAACAAGAGCCGCCGAAACAGGAACAACCGAAACAGGAACAACCAAAAGAACAACAGCCTGAAAGGGAACAGCCCAAGAAAGAAAATAAATGAAATATATGAAAATATTACTGCTTATTGCTTTGCTGATTTGGGTTAAAATCTCCTTTTCTCAGGAATCATCAAATATATTTGATGAAGCGGTCAAATCGGTTGCAATTGTTACCGATACATATGAATCAGGTATAGGTAGCGGGTTCTTTGTTAATGAAAATACTTTCATAACCAATAAGCACGTAAGCAGGATGCTGAAACGCTCATCCATGGTTATAAAAACAAAAAACGGCAATGAATATTCCGTAAAGAGAATTATTAAAGAATATTCAAACAGTGACCTTTGTTTAATTGAAATTGACGGGACTACACAGAATTATTATAACATTGCCCACTTAAATGAGATAAAGACCGGGGAAAAAATTTATGCAATCGGTAACCCTGTATCGGTGGATTATAAAGTATATGATTTTAATTTTACCGAGGGAATAATCAATAATATTACATATGAGAATGTTTCCTCGCGTGATTTCAGCATTTCGGCAAAAGTGATTGTACACTCAGCTTCGTTAAATCCCGGAAACAGCGGCGGTCCGTTACTCAATTCCAAATGTGAACTGGTGGGCATTAACTCATTCTATAAGCAGGGTTATGCTAATAATATGTTCTTTGCCGTTCACCTTTCCGAAATTATTGATGCATTGGATGATAACGGTATAAGATATTATACATCCGATTCGATAAAGAATAAATCATCAAAATCCAATACCGATTCAGCAGTCAGCAATGAACGGGTAAATTTACCGGGGAAAAAAGTTCAGGGCGATTCTTTGGTTGTGTCTTATTCTACTTCAGATAATTTCAGTACAATTGTTATCCTGGTTTTTTTAATTGGTGTACCGCTTATAGCAATTCCTATTTATATAAATAAACGGAAAAGAAAAGCTCAGGCTGAACAAAGAATACCTGTGCCCATTTACACGGAGCCTTTACAGCCTGAAAAGAGAACCGAAAACATTGTCAATGTACCTGTAAGAAATGCTTCATATGTTGTAGCAAATGGACGTACATATAATATCGGTGAACGCGGCTTGCTTATTGGCAGGCACAGCAGCTGTGATATTGTTTTTAATGATAAAACTATGTCAAGAGAGCATGCACAAATAATATTTGACGGTGCTAATTATGTTATTCTTGACCTGGGCTCTAAAAACGGTACATCTGTTAACGGGCAGAAAATTAAAAAATCAGTTTTGAAATACGGAGACATTGTCTCAATCGGAAATAATATTTTGAATATTTTTATTAATTAATAAAAAAACAAAATGGAACAAAATACACAAATTGTAAACCCAATCCCGGGACAGCAGCCCCGGTTCAACCGTCCCGTTAAAAAAAGCAATCTTGTTCCCATTATTGTATCAATTGCGGGGGTTGTTATTATAACACTGGTTGCTGTTTATTTTTTTGTTATAAAAGCGGACCCAAAGATCAAAATTCAGTACTCGATAAATGGTGATATAGAACAAAAAGGCACCGGAAATTATGAACTGCTTTACAAGACACAAAGCATTATTACGATGACATTCGATTTTGATAAGCTGCCGGATGATAAATATGTACTGGATGTTAACGGCAGCAAATCAAACCTGGATATTGAACAGGGCACATCAGGTTTCCAGGCATCTTATAAATTAACACCTGAAGCATACAAAAATTCTTATTTTGACATTAAGCTGACAAATCCCGGCGGAAAAACCGTTTTCACGGATAATCTGAATATCATTTTAGTAAGACCAAATATAAGTGCTAAGGAATTTATCGAAAATTACCTGAAAACTTATTCCATGGCTGTTCAGAATAAAAACTCATCAGACCTTATGAATGCATCATCATACTGGCTTGCAACAGAATCAAGTGCAAGGTATGAAACAATGAGAAGAAATTTTTCAAAACTAACTTCGATGTGGTATGATAATGTTATAAGCTCATCAGAAGATGATGTATCGGCAAAAGTTAACTGGTCATATAATGAAGGTTCCAGGTGGACTTATGTTAATGCAGGTTATAAATATATATTAACAGTTGTGAAATCACCATCCGGTATACCCGAATGGAAAATATCCAAAGCAATAGAGACAATCGAAAAAACAGAACATTTTGATTTTGAAGACGTAGGAGATTAATTCATTTTTAAAATATAATATTTTATGGTTGGTCAGATAATAAACAATTACAAGTTAATTTCTTTGATCGGTGAAGGCGGCATGGGTACAATTTATCTTGCCGAACATAAATATCTTGATACCAGAGCTGCAATCAAAGTACTTCATCCTCATTTAACCAGAAATAAGGAAATAAAAGAAAGGTTTATAAACGAAGCGGTAGTTCTCTCCAAATTAAGCAATCCATATATAGTAAAATTAAAAGATTTTTTTGATTACGGTGATAACCTTTTCCTGATTATGGAATTTGTGAACGGTGTTCCGTTAGATAAATACATAAAAGATGTAAACGGTCCTGTTCCCGAGCACAGGACAAAACCTATCATTACTAAAATATTGGATGGTGTTAACGAAGCTCACAGCAAAGGAATTATACACAGGGATATCAAGCCTTCCAACATAATGCTTGAACCTGATGACACGCCCAAAATCCTTGATTTCGGAATAGCAAAGCTGGCATTATCTGATAATAAACAAACAATGCCCGGTAGCAGAATAGGGTCTTTAATTTACATGAGCCCTGAGCAGATATTAGGCAAAGAAGTCACTATCGCAACTGATATTTATTCTCTTGGAATACTTCTTTATGAAATGCTGACTGCTAAGAATCCTTTTGATATACCGGATGGGAATGAGTATTTAATAAATAACAAGATAATTTCACAGGATATAATACCTCCCAGTTCAATATACCCGGCAATATCAAGGCATATAGAAGAAGTATTTTATAAAGCAATTGCAAAAGATCCTGTTAACAGGTTCCATGATTGTGCTGAGTTTCTCAGGGCAATAGACGATGTGTATTTCAATTCAAAGATTGAACATTCTAAACCTTCATATACACCTCAGCCGGTATATACTCCCCAACCGTTTGCCCAGCAGCAGCAAACACAAATAAAATCCTCTGCCCAGATTATGAACGAAATTGCAGGCAGAACGGCAATTGATACGCCGCTTCAGTATAAAAATGAAATGCCCGGGCAAAAAGTGCATGACGTGAAAAATTATAACCGTAAGATAATGTATGCACTTTCTGCAATGTTTTTATTTCTTATAGTATTATCATCGCTGATATACGCATTATATTTCCGGAACAACGATGTTGAAATTGAAACCGATGTTCCTATTAAACGGGAAATTAATATACAAAAACAGCCTGAGAAAATTGAAGTCAAAACCAATGAAGAACCTAAGATAAAGGAAGAAGTTAAAACACAGGAAGAAGAAAACAGCAATTCCGGTAATTCAGATGTAAAAGAAGAAGAGCAAAAGCCGGAGAAAAAAGTAAAAAAAACAAGAACAACTCAAAGAAGCAATAATAACACTAATACAACACCAACAAGAAAATCTAAAACCAGTTTCGAATAACAATATGAAAAAAATATTACCAATTCTACTATTATTTATAACAGTTAACATCTACTCTCAGCCGGAATTTAAAATTTCAATAGAGAATTTGGCATGGGAAAAACCATCGGGGAGCAAAGTAAATCTTACTATTTACATAAAAATAAAGAATGTTGGTACGGAAAAAGGATGGTGCGAAGATATTTATAAAGGAATGTATTTAGAATGCCCGGATTCATATTACAACGACAAGATTGAAGTATATGATTACAGCAGAAATATAACAAATTATATAAATCCGGGAGGATTTGTAGAAGCTTTCTTAACTTATACTGTTCCGGTAGAGGCAGATGACCTTTATTTTAAATTTGATGAATCATATGGTGGTGCAACAAAATATGTATCCGAAAGCTACCGGAAATGGCTGTCAAGAATGAATGATTCCAAATATGAAATGGATTACTCGGAAGCGGAATCTGAATTTTACAGGGGAAATTATGACAACGCTATTTTAAAATATAAATCTGCAATTGAAGCTGATAACAGCAAAAGAAGCATAGTAAACGAAAAGCTTGCGGCATGTTATGAAGGTAAAGGAGACAAGAACTTCGAGAAAAATATTTATAACCCTGCTATAGAAGATTACAAAACTGCTCTAGGATTTAAATCTTCTGCCCAGCTGAAGGAAAAAATTGCTAAAGTGTATAAAGTTCTCGGTGATGATATGCATTCAAAAGGGCTGGAAACAGATGCTCTGAAATATTATGACCTTTCACTGAGTTATTATGAGCTGACAGATGTAAGAGTAAGAAAAAATGAAATTGAACCTGTAGTAAAGAAAAAAGATGCTGAAGAAAAAAGATTACGTGAGAAAAAGCTGGCATACCAAAAGCTTCTTAAGCCAAAAACAGGTTTCGGACTAGACGGGAGCATTTCATTTATTAATTTTTCCGTATCTAACAAATCAAAGCCATTCTGGGGAGTTACAATAAATTCAATGCCAAAGCTTTATGTTGATGAAGCTTCCCATTTTACAGCAGCATTCAATATTGAAGCAACTATCTCCGGGTTGATAAGTACCGGTTCGGGCAATAGTGATTATAATGAATTCTTCAAAATTGATTCAATATATGATATTTCCAAAGCTTCTCCTAAACTCACAATTTATAATGTTAATATAGGAATGGGGATTGGAATATTAAATCAAAAGTTTTCTCCGATGCTGTTAGTGAATTATGGTGTTTATAGTATGATGCAGTCATTATCATTATACAATAATGAAACATCCGATTATAAAAATATAGATGATATGTATTGGGGAATAGGCTTTAAAGTTGAGCTGGATTTTCTTTTCAGCAGAAGGATTGTAGCGGGATATTCATTCAGGCAATTCAGTATTTCAGATAATGAGAAATTTTTTGATGGAACTTATACTTCCCATTCAGTAAAGGTAGGATGGCTGCTGTTTTAACTGATATTTTTCACCAAAATATTTTAATCGATTTAGAAAGTGTATTTACCGGCAGCATCCGGTAAATACACTGTATTATAGATACAGATTGCAGTAAATATTATCCATCGTTATTATTTATCCCGGGTGTGAACCCTAAAAGTTAAATAAAAAAAAGTACAAATATAACCTATTAGCTGTAAAAAGCAATTATATCTTATTACTATGAAATCAATATTTATATTATTATTTCTATTAATAACAGTAAATCTCTATTCACAGCCGGAATTCAAAATATCGATTGAGAATTTCATATGGGAGAAACCATCTTCAAATCAAGTTTACCTGACTATTTATTTAAAGATACAAAACATAGGCAATGAAAAAGGGTGGTGTGAAGACCTGCAGGGGCTTTACCTGGATTGCTCGAATTCCAATTATTACTTTGGCAGCCAAATCACGATGAGTGACTACAGCAATAATATTAAAAATATTATAAAACCCGGAGGAAATGTTGAGGCATTTGTATCTTTTAGAACCCCCAGGGATGCTGATGACCTGACATTAAGGTTTACAGAATTTTACGGCGGAGCAAGCAAGTATATTACAGAGAGCTACGATAAGTATTATTCAAAATTTAATAACGAAAAATTCGAATCTGAATTGAATGAAGCTGATAATTATTTTTACAATAAGGATTATGACAATGCAATATTGAAATATCATTCCGCAAATGGATTAGCGTATGTAGATAACGGGCTAAAAGAAGGCATCTTTGAAAAATTAGCCGTCTGTTATGAAATTAAAGGCGATATAAATGTTGAAAAAAGCAATTACCTGCCTGCCATTGAAGATTATATAAATTCTCTCAAATGCATTGAAACTAAACAGGTGAATGAGAAGATAGGAAAAGTTTATAAAATCCTTGGTGATGATATGTATTCCAAGGGAGTAGATGCTGAAGCTTTGAATTATTACAAATCGTCTTTGGCTTATTCTGATATACCGGAATTAAGAACAAGGAAAAACGAACTGGAACAGAAGATAAAAAAGAAGGAAGAAGAAGAAATATATAATAAACAGCAAAAAATTCTGTACGATTCAATTGCCCGTCCAACGTTTGGGTTAAGATTAAACCCAAGCTTAGCACTAGCTCATTTTTCCGGAAATAATGTTAGCGGTACAGTAAAACCTTTTTGGGGTATTGCTTTTTCTGTTACGCCAAAGCTATATGTTGAGACAAGCACACATTTTTTTTCAACATTGAATTTTGAGCTTGGTGTATCCGGAATGTTTGGTTCATTTACTGATATGTCGAGTTTTACTGAATTTTATAATTTCGATACTTTAAAAAATGAATTGCCTTTTACTCCTCCTTCTACTACTGTAATTAGCGTTAATGGAGGTATAGGAATAGGTCTATTAAATTATAAAGTATCGCCAATGCTTTTTGTTAGTTATTGCTATAATTCGATGAATGAAGTTGTATCATTTTACAAAAAAGGAACTTACGATCAAATTGATATAGACGAGACATATTCATCGGGCGGTTTCAAAATTGCCCTGGACTTCCTTTTCGGCAGAGCAATTGTGATAGGATATTCTTTCAAGCAATTCCAATTTTCAGATAAATATAATATTTTTGGTGGAACGTATACATTCCACTCAATTAATTTAGGGTACATGTACTTTTAAACAATGAAGAAATTATTTTCATTATTAATATACTTTATTCTTGTGGTAAAATTAGTTTTTACCCAGTCAGTTTACGAATTACCGCCTGTTGACACAATTGGTGCTGTGAATGGTGATAACATCAGAATAAGAATAATGTCAGAGCCGGGAGGGCTTAATCCAATTTTGTTAAGCGATGCCTACGGCGATGAAATTTGTTCTTATTTATTTGAATCACTTAACTCCATTGATCCTGAGACATATGAACAATTACCTTCATTAGCCGGCTTACCGGAAGTATCAAGTGATGGATTGACCTATACATATTCTCTCAATCACAGTGCTTTATTTTCAGATGGAATGCCGATTACCGGTGAAGATGTAATATTCACAATGAAAGCAATAAAAAATACGTTTGTAAACGATGCAGCATTAAGAAATTATTATGAGAATGTGGATAAGGCAGAGCTTGTTAACGGTGACCCATTCATTGTAAAGATTGTTATGAAAGAGCCATATTATTTTGCAATATATTTGAATGGGGATTTTTTTATACTGCCAAAGCATATATTAGACCCTCATGGCTTAACCGATAAATATGACTGGAATGAATTAAGTGATGTAAAAATAGCAGAGAAAAATCCGTCAATTAAAAAATTTGCTGATTTTCTGAATTCAGAGAATATATCATACGACCCACAGTATATAATTGGCTCAGGTATTTATACACTTCATTTATGGGATAACAGCGATTCATTAGTTCTAAAAAGAAATGATAACTATTGGAACAAGAACATACCGGCATACTTAAATAAAATAATTTATAAGGTAATTCCGGATAACAACGATGCTTTAATAGCTGCAAAAAGCAGTGAAATTGATATGATGTATGTAAATAATCCTACCGATTTCTTTGTAAATTTTGAAAACCCGGAAAAATTCAGCCTTGTAAAGGGCAATCCATTTGAACCGGGGTTTTCTTATTTAGCATGGAATGAATTAAATCCAATATTTGCAGATAAAAAAGTACGATGGGCATTATCTTACCTTGTAGATAGAAGAGCAATCATAGATAAGGTTTCTTTCGGTGCTGCTGTCCCGGTTCAATCTTTTATCTTTTTTAAAAACAGCAAGCTATACAATTCTGAGCTTACAGAGATACAATATAACCTTGAAAAAGCTAAGAGTCTTCTTGAAGAAGCGGGTTGGAAAGACTCTGATGGTGATGGAACTCTTGATAAGATAATCAAAGGGAAAAAGATCGATTTCAAATTTACTTTCCTGAATAATACAAATCCTGTACGTAAAGAGATATTACGGGAAATTATAGAATCTTTGAAAAAAGCCGGCATAAAGGCAGATGTGCAAAATATAGAATGGTCAGTATTTCTTGAAAAGATAAAGAACCATGAATTTGATGCAACATATGGTGCCTGGCAAATGAGCATATCTTATGTTGACCCCTACATAATATGGCACTCATCACAGGCAATAGGTGAAGGCAGCAATTATATTAGTTTCATTAATCAGGAATCGGACAAATTGATTGAACAATACAGAGTTGAGCTTGATGAATCAAAAAGAATTGAATTAATTAAACAGTGGCAAAAGCTCATTTATGATGAACAGCCATATACGTTTTTGTGGAGTGCAAATTCAAGGTATATAATAAATAACAGATTTAAAAATGTAAGATGGTACAGCAAAAGCCCTTCATATAAATTGAACGAGCTTTGGGTACCAAAAGAACAACAGAAATTAAAGTAATATATTTTTAAACAGAGAAATTCACAGGCAGGCTGAACTGCCGGGTTTGTTATACATTTTATTATTTAATTAATTTTTAACTTACAGCCATGAACAAAAAAATCAAATTTTTAATTTTTGTAATATTATTTATTGCAGTAGGAAGCTTGTATTCACAGGAATTATATTTTTGCCAGGAATACAGGAACGGAGAAGAAATTGGAGTATCAGATGTATTTACAATGGATCGGGGCGGCGGTTATCTTACAGTTATGTTTAAATCAAATTATGCAATAGGAGAACGTAAAGTAGAAATTACGGTAACGAAGATAGACGGGAGATATGAAGAACTTATTGATACAATGCCGTTCGATGTAAATCCGGACTGGGATTATATATTTTTTGATGATATAGGATTCGATAGAGCTGGGTATTACAAAGTATCTTTGTATAAAATGAATGGCTCTGTAATTGCAACAGGTTATGTTGAAATCGTTAACGGATAAATAAAAAAAAATAATTAACAGCTTTACAACATGAAGTCAAAAGAGTGTTGGTGTTTGAGATTTAAACTCCACTCCTGACTCCTCTTTTTTTAGAAGAGGAGGGAATATCAAATCTAATTCATTTGATGAGTACTGTGAATTGAATAAACAAGCTAAAATAAAAATTTTTAAATCATAAATTAAAAAGATAATGAGAAAAAAATTATTTCTTTTTTTACTAATCATTATCCAGTGCAATATATTTTCTCAGCCGGAATTCGGGATTTCGGTGAAAGATTATTTCTGGCAGAATGCATCCAGGAACAATGTTAATCTTGTTATATTACTTTCTATCAAGAACAAAGGAACCGAAGCAGGAGCTGATGATGAGCTTAATGTTCTTTACTTAACCTGCTCACAAAAATCCTATCAATACGGGAAAGATATTACATTTGTGAAATTTAATAACTCTATCAATCAGGTCATACAGCCGGGAGAAGAAAAGCTTGGATATATGATTTTTAATGTTCCCAAAGATGCTGACGGATTAAAGCTTAAATTTCCGGAAAATATCGGCGGTGCTGAAAAAGATATATGCATGAGCTATGTAAACTGGGGTTATTATAACAGGGATGCATCAATCTTTGTTGATGAAGCGCATAAATTTATAGATAGCCGGGAATATGCCAGCGCATTGACCAGCTATTTAAAAGCGTATAGTGTTAATCCTTATCTAAAATTAAGCTCGGAAATAGATTCTACATTCGACTTGTTCACACAAAGTGAAGAGTCTGAGACATATCTTGAATTGTTTTCCGATATTTTAGCCAGGCAGAAAGATGTCAGTGATAATTTAAATCCAACCGATAGTAAGCCGGTAAAGCTTAAGGGAGAATTATATTTTGTTAAAGAGTACAAGAACGGACAAGAAGTAGAGAGGTCCGATGCATTTTACATCAGATCAGGAGGCGGACACCTGACAGTTATGATAAAGTTTAACAGAAGGGTTGATATAGACAAAATAACTCTCAAAATTGTAAAAATCGGGCTTCTTTTTGATATACCTGTTTCCGAAACAGTTTATGAAATAAACCCGGATATGGATTCTTTTTATATTCCTGATATCGGTTTCAGCACAGCAGGTACTTACAAGGTTACGGCATATCATTCCAATGGAAGGAAAATTGCAAGCAATACTGTAAAATTAGTTCTAATGCAATAACAGGAAAGATTATACTAAGAGGTTTTTTATGGAAGTAAGATTCATATATCTGTTGCTGACCGGTGTAATTCCGGGTATTACCGGTTTTCCTTCTATTCCAAATTATTGATAAGAGGAGACAAGCAATACCGGAACTATGAAGACGGACAAATCCTAAAGGCAGAAATTGGTAAAACATAAATAAAATATCTATGATAGGAAAAATAATTTCCAATTACAAAATCATTTCCTCAATTGGTGTCGGTGGAATGGGTTCAGTTTATTTAGCACAGCACAATAAGCTGGATAGAAATGTTGCTGTCAAAGTTCTGAATCCTGAGCTGTCATCAAATGAAGAAATACGTAAGCGGTTTATTAATGAAGCAAACACTTTATCCAAGCTCAATCACCATAATATAGTTACTCTATATGATTTCGCTGATGAAGAGAATAACTTATTCCTTATCATGGAGTATGTTGAAGGCACTCCGCTTGATACGGTGATAGAGAAGGTAACAGGTCCAATTCCTGAGGTAAGGTGTAATGCAATATTTGACCAAATTTTATCAGGTTTTGCTTATGCACATAAGAAGGGCATAGTTCACAGGGATATAAAACCATCCAATATAATCTTACAATCAGATGATACACCCAAGATTCTGGATTTTGGAATAGCAAAGATTGTAGAAGGAGATTTGAAATTAACCAAGACAGGCACCAGAATGGGCTCAGTAATATATATGAGTCCTGAACAGGTAATGGGCAGGGAAGTAGACCTAAGAAGTGATATATACTCTTTAGGAGTTACATTATTTGAAATGTTATCAGGTAAGCTTCCATATGATTCAGGTACAGAGAGTGAATTTGAGATACAGACAAAAATAGTAAGAGAGCCTCTTCCATCCATCAGAGCAGTGAATCCGAATGTTTCGGAAAAGCTTGACCAGATAATCTGCAGGGCAACAGCAAAAGAGCCGGGGTACAGATTCTCAAATTGTGAAGAGTTTAAGAATGCTTTAGCATCAGGAACAGCAAGAGCTGCAACCGGTACGGTGATTCAAACAATAAATCAGCCTGTTAGCAATAAAACTGTTTATAATGCTCCACCTTCAGACGGTTATTATCCGGATGCAAGTATTCCACAAAAGAAGAAAATAAATCCTTTGGTATTTATAATTCCTGCCGCGGTAGTAGTGTTAGTAATAGCTGCAATATTCCTGTTTAAAAACGGGGATGAAAAAACCACGGTAGAAATAAAATCATCCACTACAAATTCCGGACAAACGAAAACCTCCGGAAATTATAAATTTAATATTGAAGGTAAGTATACAGGTAATATAAACGGCAGCAGCTGGGATTTATATATATCCGGTTACGATGGCAAAAATTTCAGAGGTTATAATACTATTTACTGGCCCGGTAAAGTTGTATCAGCAAATTTTACCGGAAATTATGACCAATCAACAGGAGTAATATCAATGTTCGAGGAATCAGGTAAAGGTGCAGGAAGGTTTGACGGACAATTCAGTACTGACGGAAAGACCATGAGCGGGGATTGGCACCGTTATTCGGATAATGGCTCTTATAGCTGGTATTTAACTAAATCTGAAGGCAGTTATTCGCAAGACAGGAGTACTTCTACACCGGGCAAATATCCTGAAGCAACTGACAGGCTTTTGGCTTCCGATGATGTACGGAATTTAAGCAAGTGGGAATTAAAAATAATGAGAAACGAAATTTTTGCAAGGCACGGATACATTTTCAAAACAGATGATATGAGAGATTATTTTAACAGGCAATCCTGGTACAGCGGGACTTATGATAACGTTGAAAGTATGCTTTCAAGTACTGAAAAATCAAACATAGAATTAATTAAAAGATATGAGTAAATATTCAAAAAATAAAAACAGCAGGGTAAACAATTCCAGTAAAATTTACATGTTTTATGGATTGGTAATGTTAATGCTAATTCCGTCATGGGTATCATTGCAATCTTCAACTGAAAGCTACTGCTTAACAAAAACCGGTTTTGCAACAGAAGCCGTAATAAATCCGGATGACATTATCGGAACATGGAAGGTTGTCGGATTTGAAGATACAAACGCATATAAAATTACATTGTTTGAAATAGCTTATGAGTTTACCGGTGATACTATAATAAGTAGAGCATCAGTAAATGGTGAACTAATGCCTGAGATGAAGGTTGGATATATTGTAAAAGATACAGTACTTGCTGATACCCTTGTTCTTGAAGCTATTCATCCGCAGTCAAAAGAAAAAGGTTTATTCAAAATTACATTTGATGGCGATAAAATGAAATTGACAGACCCGGCAAATACGAAAATGACATTGGAAAAGCGGTGAGATTTAAAATGAAAATTAGAATATATTTTTCGTAATACAAAAAATAATTATTACAACTATGTCAACTAATATTATGACTAGATTGGTTGAAAATCCTTTTTTTGCAAAAATAAATGTATTAATAGCATTTTTCAGTATAAACTATTGTATTGCTCAAAGTGTACCTGAACTTGAATTTTTCACTAAAGAGAAAATAAACCTTGAACGGGAAAAGATAAAAAATGCAAAGATAAAAACAATTACTGAAATATCTTTAAATATTAGTACAGGAAAATCTGTTTCTAAAACTCCGAAAGAATCTTCTGATACTTCTGTAAACAACTATGATAACAATGGGAAGTTAATAAATACTTTATGTTACGGAAATTATTTTTACAGGGAATCAGAGAAGAGTATTTATTTATATAACTCAACAGATCAGTTAATTGAAAGAATAACGACTAAACGAAATTCTGCAGAATATATGGCGATCAACCATGCAGAAGAAATTGACACAATTGAAAAAGCAATTTTTAAATATTATGAAAATGGTAATTTATATTCCTGTTTTGGATTAGGAACAATAGACCCTATTGATGTAGAATATAAATATAATGAGAAAGGGAATATGATAGAAGAGAGTTATTGGTGTGAAGGAGAAAAATGCATTGAGAAATATACATATGATGGAGATAAGCTAATTAATATAGAATCTGGTTGGTGTTCAACTGTTTTTAAATATGATGATAAAGGTAATAAAATTAGTGAATTACTGACATTTTCAAATAGTCCAGATACAATCGAAACAATTTTTCTGTACGATGAAAATAATTTTCCCGTTAAAATTACAATATCCGGCAAAGATATATTGACAACAATAAGTTACGAGTATTATTATGAATAAATAAAAGTCAATGCTGATAGAGCAAATTATTAAACATTAATGCGGAATAAGTTTTTTAAATATACCATATTGTTTGCATTCTTCCTTGCAATTTTTGTGAGCTTGTTTCATAATAATTATAAGCACGCAGAATATTCTATAATGGATGCCTTGCAAATAGAGCATAAGCAGGAACAGGAAGATACTTTAATACTTGTTGCCGGCGTAGGAGATATAATGATGGGTACAACTTATCCGCGTAACGTTTTACCGCCTGATGACGGACAATATATATTTGAAGATGTAAAAGAATACCTGGCAGATGCGGATGTTGCGTTCGGTAATCTTGAAGGGCCATTTCTTAATGAAGGCGGAATTCCCAAAAGGGGCAAGGATTCATCATCTGCGCACATTGTTGCTTTCAGGATGCCGGAACGTTATGCGGCTTACCTGAAAAATGCAGGTTTTGATATCGTCAGCCT
>Ga0105092_10000275_pt1 | contig 26223 bp, 29 predicted proteins | sample PPLLak2March2015_FD_87021 | JGI IMG/M metagenome (GOLD analysis project Ga0105092, IMG submission 87021) | Freshwater sediment microbial communities from Prairie Pothole Lake near Jamestown, North Dakota, USA - PPLs Lake P7 Core (1) Depth... | ecosystem: Environmental > Aquatic > Freshwater >... | reverse complement strand
TCTGTTCCCCTGCTGCAGCCTGTCGCAACCGCGCCAGGCGAGGCAGGGGGCACATCCCGGTGGGGCTGCGGCGGTGCAGGAACCGTGCCCCAGGCATCTGCCTGACCGACCAAAAGCCTCCTGTGCGAAAATCGCACAGGAGGCTTTCTTTTCGTGTCTGTTTCCAGGGAGTCAGTTCATACCGAGCAGGGATTTTTATTGCCAGACTCGTTAAAAGACTTCCAGCGTCCCGCGTTTTTTTGCTTCAACCTCGAAAACCGCGAACAAAAGATAACCCAGCAGGCTATACACCAATCCAACGGCAAGCTCACCCAGCAACAACGGCATCACCTCTGCCAGGCTGGCGCCCTGCACAAGCAGGCGCGCCGCTGCAATCCCGCGCGTCAGCGGCAGCACGGAGGACGTCGCCTGGACCCAGGCGGGTACCTTGTCAAGCTGGAGATTCGCGCCGGAGAAGATCAGCAGGAGGAAATACACAAAATTGTTCACGAACATCACATTGACCGTGATCAGGCTCAGGCAGCCCATCAGGAGTCCCAACCCGCAGGTACTGATGGTAGTGATCAGGATGGTCAGCGCCAGGGCAGGAATGCTGGTATTCGAGAGGTCAAGACCCATCAGCACCACGCCCCAGAAGAAGGCGATGACCACACCCAGAGTCCCATCCAGAATATTCATAAAGGCGCGTCCCATGAAGACTACGAGCCGGTTGGCAGGTGTGCCGAGAATGTAACCGAGTGTCCCACTGTCGCGGTCACCGCCGATGCTCATGGTCATGCCGAAGATGCCGCTGACCGCTGCGATCTGCAGCGCGTTTCCGACCACGTAGAACGTGGAGTTATCAGCGCTGGTTGCAAATGTCCCGAGATAAACAAAGAAGAACATCTGCGCCAGCGGCATCAGGATTTTGGAGGCCATATACTGGATCGGGCGCATCCAATGGAAGAGGGCGATGTATGAAAGGAGTGCGCCCTGCCAGAAGAGGCGGAGGTTGTTGGAGAGGGTTTTCATAGGAAATCGTTGTTAGAATCTCATTTTTGTTTTTCTGGTTACATGCTTGTTTCGATACGAATGGAAGAGCGCCGCTCTACTCAACCAGCGGGATATTTTTTATTCCATTCCCAGCGTGGCATCGGCGCGGGCTTTGTAAAGCATCAGCTTGAACAAACGCGAGGCGATCAGCAGATCGATCAGCGAAAACAGCAGCATCATCCCCCAGGCAAAAAGAGTTTGACCGAGCGAGGCGCCGCCGGTCGAGGTTCCGTGCAAAGCGACCGCTGCCCAGTATGGCGGCAGCAGATACGACACCGGGGTTGTCCAGCCGGGCAGGAGGGCGATCGGGAACAGAAATCCGCATAAAACATAGACAGGGAATTCCATCGCGTTCTGCCAGGCGCGCACACCGGGGTTCATTACAAAGACCGGGGCGATAATGAGGCCAAAACTGATAAAGGCCATGACTGCAAGGACCACGGATGCCACAAACAATAAAGGCTGTTGAATATTAAGCGAATAGCCGAAGGCGAATGCCGCGATGAAATAGCCGAGCACCATCGAAAGCAGGGATTGCCCAACATTGGCAAGATTCTTTCCAAAGACGATCACCTCGAACGGCGTGGGGATCGCCACGAGAGACTCCAACGTTCCTGTCCAACGCTCGAAGTTGATGCTGTTCCCGGAGATGAACAGCAGGCTGGACCAGAGTCCCGTTAACCCGCTGCCCACGACGACAAACATCGCCGCGTCCGGGCCTTTGTCCTGAAGCATCCATAATCCAAGCAGGGCGATAATGATCGGCTGGAAAAGGACAGTGAAGAGAATAAAGCCATCGGTCATCTGCTGGCGGATATTCATTTCCGCCACGACCAGAATCGTACGCCAGTATTTGGCGAGCAAACGGATGTTCATGCCTTGCCTCCCACCAAACGGACATAGGCATCCTCCAGCGTAGGTTCACGGACGATCACACGCCCGACCTTCAAGCCGTCCAGCGCAGCCATGACATCGGGAACTGCCTCGGCTCCACGTGTGGTTTGGATCAATAAAATCTGCTTTTGATCCTGCTCCTCTACAAGGAGCGAATCAGCAAATGGCAGGGCGCGCAGCTTTTCGAGGGCGCTTTCCGAGGCGCCGAATGTTTCCACTTCGACGACATTCAGATCGCTGACGTGCGCCTTGAGTCCGCCGGGCGTATCGAGGGCGATAATGCAGCCATGGTTGATCACTCCGATCCGGTCGCAGAGCGCATCGGCCTCGAACATGTAATGTGTGGTGAGCAGGATGGTCTTTTTCTCAGACTGCAGATTGAGGATCACCTGGCGGAATTCGCGCGCACCCACAGGGTCAAGCCCGAGGGTGGGTTCATCCAGGAAGAGCACATCGGGGTTGTGCAGGAGCGTGCGCGCCACGTGCAGGCGCTGCTTCATGCCGCGTGAATACCCCTGGACTTTTTCATCGCCGCGGCCATTCAAGCCGACCATGTCAAGCAGATAGGGGATCCGCTTTTTGGTCACGTCCGGATCAATGCTGTAGAGGCTGGCGAAATAACGCAGATTGTCCATGCCGGAGAGCCGCCAGTACAACCCGCGCTCGCCCCCGAAAATAAACCCAATGCGCTTGCGGACCTCCTCCGCCCGGGCAACAACATCGAACCCTTTAACAGAAGCAGACCCGGACGTTGGAATGAGAAGCGTCGTCAGCATTTTGACGGTGGTGGTCTTCCCTGCTCCGTTGGGTCCCAACAAGCCAAACAATTCACCTTCCTGGATCTCAAAAGAGACATCATCCACCGCGACGATCTCCTTGGTGGTGCGTTTGATGACACCGATATGGGACTTAAATGTCCGACGCAGGTGCGAGATTTGGATTGCGTTCATTCGATTCCTTTAGGCTGGGATGGGGCGATTGTACACCCCGCACGCTTCTTTATACAAACGTTTTATCCACACGAATTCCAAATAAAAAAAAGCGGACGAGTTGTCTCGTCCGCCGCTTGCATGGAATGGTTTCACTAGATGCCCGCATTGCTCAGGATGGTCATCATTTCGGAAAGCATCAGGCTGAGCCTGGGGTGTGTGGCTTCAAAGTGGTCAATCGAGTCTTGCAAGCGTTCCAGCATAGACTCATCGGTTTCTGCTGCTTCGCCAGAGCGTTTGAGCAGGCTGCGAATATCTGCGTCAAGATGACGGAGTTTCTCACGCCCACTTTCGTCCACGGCTTCGGTGCGCTCAAGCTCATTATGAAGATGTTCGAGAAGTTCACGAAGGTTCTGGTCGGTCATGGGAAAGCATCTCCTTTCCAAAGGTGGAAACAGACTACATTTCCATTTTACAACGTTTTGCACCAGGCGGCAGAAACTGGTGGATTTCCCTACCTGTCCATGGACATCGAAAGCCTCTATACTCCACCAAGTTTTTATCGTTCACAAAAGGAGAATAGAAATGTCCGCTGAACAAATCTTAGTTTGGATTGTGGTTGGGGGTATCGCCGGGATCCTGGCGGAGGCGCTGGTGGGTGGTTTGCGGTCCGGGTTGATCGGTGCGATCGTGGTCGGCATCCTGGGCGCTATCATTGGCGGCTGGTTGTTCGGGGTACTGGGCGTCAGCGTTGGAACCGGGTTACTGGCTGACATCATCACGGCATTCATTGGTGCAGCCCTGTTGTTATTGATCCTGCGCAGCACTCGCAGACTTTAACCGTCATTCCACAACTGGACGAGATCCATCACACTGAACGATGATCTCGTCCATCAATAGAGTATTTCGCGATTTGCCTGCTCAATTTCCTCGTAAATCTTTTTAACCTCTTCCTTCATTTCGGATGAAACGCCGGCTGTTTGAGGAATGAACTTGACCATGTCGCGCGCCTGGCGCAGCAGGTCTTTGACTCCCGCGATGTAGGAGAGGTCATTCTTGCCCAGCTCAGGCGGGATGGGATGTTCACGCGCTTGCTGGATGAATGCGCGCGCCCGCAGTACGCGTTCAGCAGCAGGGATTAGTTTTGCCATGTATCCTCCTCAGGATCAACTTCTTATGTTCCCCAGCTCTTAAGTTCTCTGATATTTCTTACGCTTTTTATACTGACTACACGAATAACAAACCGGGTTTATGGGCTTGATTTTAGCATAGCAGCAAAGGTCAAATAGGCGTTCACAGGCGAACCTTGAATTCATTCCAATCATCATCTCACCTCTTGACAAAGCCAATTTGGTCTTGTATAATGCAATCGGTTGCATAAAACAAGGAGCTATGAGCAGCAAACCTGTCCGTACGATTGCCGATATTGCCAGACTGGCTGGAGTCTCCAAATCCACCGTCTCCCGGGCACTGAACGACAGCCCGCTGATCGGGGAAGAGACCAAAGATCGTATCCGTGCCTTAGCCCGGCAATACAACTTCCAGATCAATGCTCCTGCCCGCCGCCTGAGCATGAAGCAGAGTCGCACGATCGCCTTTGTGACCCATGCCTATCACAAGGATTTCTCCGTGGCAGATTTGTTCGGTCTCGAGATCCTGGGCGGTATCTCCAGTGGCTTAGCCAGCCGGGGTTATGACATGCTCGTCATCCATGTGATCCCGGACGATATCAAATGGGCACATCAATATTTCAATACGGGCCGGGTAGATGGCTTTATCCTGATGACTTCGAGCCACAAGCAATCGCACGTGAAGGCAATTCTGGAAGCGGGTGCTCCGTTTATAATCTGGGGCGTTCCTCGCCCAAGTGAGCAGCTAAAACAGAAATATTGTTCGGTCACAGGTGATAACTTTACCGGTGGCAAGCTGGCTGGTGAACATCTGATCCGCATAAACAGGAAAAAGATCGCTTTTATCGGTGGTCCTCCGGATGATATCGAAGTTCAGCAGCGTCAGGCAGGCTACGAAAGCGCCTTGAAGGAAGCTGGCAGAGCGATTGAGCCTGCGCTTATCGACTACGGTGATTTCTCGAACACCTCGGGCGCCGAAGCGATGAAGCGTTTGCTCGAAAAAATTCCGGACATCGATGCAGTCTTCGTCAACAGTGACTTGATGGCGATCGCCGCCATGGATGAGATCCGTGAACATGGACGCCGCGTCCCAGAGGACATCGCAGTAGTCGGCTATGATGACCTGTCCATCTCGGAACACAGCAACCCACCGCTGACGACGATCCGGCAGAACATTCCGCTCTCAGGAAAGTTGCTGGCACTGAACCTGATCGAATTCCTGCAAACTGGAATGGTCACCAATGTCACCATCCCCGTCGAATTGATCGTCAGAAAGTCAGCGTAAGTCTTCGTCTTTTTTTTTCGCAGCGAATGCAACCGATTGCAAAGCATAAATGGACAAGGAGAACTCGATGAATAAAGTAGAACTCGGTAAAACAGGGGTTCTGGTCAGCCAGGTAAGCCTTGGATGCATGCTGATGGGCAGCACGATTGATAAAAAAGATTCCTTCACCGCACTCGACCGCTTTGTGGAAGCAGGTGGAGACTTCCTCGATACTGCCAATTGCTACGCCTGGTGGATCGGCAAGGGCGAATTTGTCGGTGATGAGAGCGAAGTGATTTTAGGGCAATGGATGAAGGAACGCGGCAATCGAGACAAGGTGTTCCTGGCGACAAAAGTTGGCGCAAGACTCAGGAATCCGCAAGCCATCCGGGATGCGGAGGGAAATGTGCTTTGGGACCACGTCGAGTCGGATCGCGAGTTTCTTTCACCGCAGGTCATCCGCCGCGGCGTGGAGGATAGTCTGCGCCGCCTGCAAACGGATCACATCGATTTGTACTATGCTCACATTGACGATCGCGTGACCCTGCTACAGGAAACACTGGCTGCGTTCAACGAGCTGATCAAGGAAGGCAAGGTGCGCTACATCGGGTGCTCCAACTTCCGGACCTGGAGATTGGAACGCGCAAATCGAATCAGTGCCATGCAGGGTTGGGGAAGCTTTGTCGCAATTCAACAACAGTATTCCTACCTGCGGCCCAAAGCCGGAGCCGATTTCGGAGTTGCTGTCAATGTGGATGATGAGTTGCTGGACTACTTGAAGTCGAATGAGGATGTCACCCTGCTCCCCTACTCTCCACTCTTGAAAGGCATCTATGACGATCAAAAGAAACGCGAGGCGTACTACAACTGGCAGCTCTTCAACAACGATGACGCACGCGTCCGCCTGGAGATCCTGTCAGGGATCGCAAAGGAACTCAATGTTTCAAATAGCCAACTGGTCCTGGCATGGCTGTTTCATCACCAGCCAAAGACCATTCCTATTCTGGGCTTTAGCAACCTGGATCAATTGGATCACAACCTGAAGGCACTGGACATTTCTTTATGTGAGGAACAAATGAGCATTCTAAATCGAGCTTCTGCATAATGCGGCGCGACCGCCGCGGAGCCATCCCTGGCTCTTTTTTTCGGGAGGCGTGCAACCGATTGCACGTTCTCCATAAACCAAAAACTCTCTGCCAAGACTGCTTGACTCTCCCTCAGATGGAGGTTGTATAAAAAACATGGGAGTTCCAAATTCATATAGGTAGCACGACATAGAAAGGAAAATAAGATGAACATGTACCCGCACTTGACCAATGCCCGCAGTTTACTCACCAATCAGTTCTACGCCCTTCAGACGTATGCCCGGCGAGATTCTCTCTTTGCAAAACTATTCGGACAAAGCACAAACCTGGAGCGCTTCCCTGAAGAAGCGCCAGAAAAGAGCCCCAACAGAAAATTTATTGGTGTGGAAGACATTCCGGTGGACCAGATCGTTGGCACGCTGAACAGGCAAAGTGACTTTGACCATAAGTTCCGTCCACTCAAAAGCTATTTGCGGGATCGCTGGGTGAATGCTTATATCACCCTTGAAAAGGAGGGTTGGGCACCCATCGTTGTACACAAGGTCGGCGAGCAATATTACGTCGAAGATGGACACCACCGAGTTTCAGTGGCGCGCTCACTTGGATTTGACTTCATCCAGGCGAAGATCTGGGAGTACTCCGTTCAGAACGTGCAGGCAAAGAACCACCTATCCACACAATGCAGTCGAGAAAGAAGTTCAGTAAAAGAATACGCCATGCAGTGCCAGGAGTAGAGGTAGACTCTGAACACACAAAAAAGACCTCGGAGATTATGAAATCTCCGAGGTCTTTCTTTACCGCGCTGAGCCAAGGCATTTACTGGTTTCGCCAGGAACCTACCTGCATCTTCGGATCACATGAAACCAACTCTTTTCCACTGGGACCTGACGCAAAGCAACTTTATCCGGCGTCAAGGCAGTGGTAATGGCAGACAATCCCAGGAGAACGACCCTGACCATACGTCTTTTCAAATACAACATACGATCTCCTTTCTGATCATTCCAGATATCTGTCGGACGGAAGGAGATGACAGGACGTCAACGGCTGTTCTTCGAATACCGGGAAAGCCAATGTTTGTATAACTACGGTATACAACGAGAGAAGGAAATAAATACTATGGGGCTCAATGAATACCAGATTAGAGGATTCTCACACCGGAACCAGTACTTGCTTTTCCGCAGAGGAATGAAATTTTGTACAAACTGGCACGAGGAAACAGGCTATTAAAACAGCAGGTTCTCTTCTCTGGAAGAGGACCTGCTGCTATTCTCTCTGAACCACAATCTTAGATTTCCTGGATCGCTTTCTTGGCAGCCTCAACTGCTTCCGCTGCCCGATCCAGCTTTTCCACGAGCAGGTCCTGGCCCTTGTGCTTCAATCCCTGGGCTCGACCTTTGACGCCCCCCGTAATCTCATCTGCTTTAGACTTGACTTGGGATACTTTATCCTTTACGGTATCCGCTGTCCGGTCGCGCAACTCCTGGGCCTTGTCTCGGACTTCAGCGCGCATCTCCTCCCCGGAACGAGGCGCAAGGAACAGCATGGCTGTCGCTCCGATCAGGCCGCCAACGACGATCCCGGTCAGGATGTGTTTTGCCCCGTTGGTCATCTGGGTCGTCTCCATAGGGTAATATTCGCGATCAAGATTTTTCATGTTCATCTCCTTCTCTCTGAGCGGTTTTTTCCGCCCGCAAAAACTGATAAATTTTGGCGCAACCCTTAATACACATGCGGAATTAAAGTGCTGCGTAATTGTTATAACGGTTCGGAACTCGGATTGTTATGTTATCGAATGGTTTTGCGCATTCCTCTGCCCACGACAGACATTTCCCGGGAGCTCGCAAGAGAGTAGAATCAGATTACAGACGGATATCTCAGGACATTTCCGCCAATCATCGCGCTCAAGGAGAAACCCACGCATGGAAACAACCAACGTCGCAGCCACAGATCCTCGCTGGAAGGTTCCCTATCAACTTGGCGGCATTGCTGCGCTGAGTATGGTGGGGATCATTGTCATCCAGCTCATTGTCTTTATGACTGTGCCACCACCTCTCGAGGGAACCGCCATCGACTGGTTCAGACTCTTTCAAAAGGACAAGCTCATCGGGTTGATCGATTTCGAATTATTGATGATCATTTATACGATCCTTTCCATCCCCATGACCCTCGCCCTGTATTTTGCGCTCAGGCAGACCGACCAGGCGTTCAGCGCTCTTTTTGTCCTCCTTGGACTTCTGGGAGTGATGTGCTTCATCGCGGCGCGACCAGCCTTCGAAATGCTGTACCTGAGCAACCAGTTTGCGGCGGCGACCACAGAAGCGCAGAAAGCTATTGTTCTGGCAGCAGGCGAAGCGAAGCTGGCAACCTTCCACGGCACCGCCTTTCAGATCAGTTACCTGCTCGGTTCCCTCAACGGGGTGATCGTCTCGCTTGTCATGCTTCGGAGCAGGATCTTCAGCAAAGCAACGGCTTATGTGCGGCTCGGCTCGAGCCTGTTCGACTTTGGGCTGTACGTGCCAGTGATAGGTACGTTCCTCTCCATATTTTCCGTCCTGTTTTTGTTTGTCTGGAATATCATGGTCGCCCGCAGGTTGTTTCAACTGGCACGTGCGCAAGGGCGACCTGTACTTTCCTTATGAGCCGGGCACAATTTTTGTTCGTTGGCAGATTGAACGATTTTCTGCCTCGAGATCAAAGAGAGCAAATGCTCACTGTGGATTTCCGCGAACGCCAGTCGGTTAAGCATCTGACAGAGTCGCTTGGGGTGCCGCACCCGGAGATCGGACAGGTGCAGATCAACGGTCGGGAGGGAACGCTAAACACTATCACGCAGGATGGCGACCGGGTCGAGGTGCATCCGATCCCGAACGGTTGTCCTGTTGAGCCGCGCTTTGTCCTGGATGGTCACCTCGGGCGGCTGGCAGCCTATTTGCGGATGCTGGGATTCGATTGTCTTTACCAAAACGACTACAAGGATGAAGACCTGGCGGAGATCGCCCAAAAGGAGGGACGCATCCTTCTCAGCCGCGACCGGCGCCTGCTCATGCGCAAGGCCGTCATCCACGCGTATTGTCTCCGCTCCCTCGATTCGACCGAGCAGCTGCTTGAGGTGATCCAGCGCTTCGACCTCGCGCAGCGGATCGTTCCCTTCCACCGCTGCCTGCGCTGCAACCATCCACTGGAGCCGGTTACAAAGGAAGCCGTGATCGACCGCCTCGAGCCGCTGACCAAACTCTACTTCAACGAGTTCCAGATCTGTCCCGCCTGCAAACAGATCTACTGGAAAGGTTCGCATTACGACAAGATGAAAAGGCTGATCGAGCAGACCGCCGGAAACCCTTGACAATTTCATTTCGACGGGTGTACCATCCCGCCACTCTGCACAAAACGTGCAGAGTTTTTTATTCCCCACCCTATCCATTTCCTGCCTGCACCTTCCGAGTTGGCGCAAACTCGGAGGATTCGTTTAAGTCGGCGTGTGCTGACCTGCCCAAACGATTTGGGCAATCCGTATCTTCTCACAAGGAGTGTTGAATATGTCTGACCTAACGAACAGGAACAAAGCCCTGATGCGCCGCATCTACGAAGAGATGTGGAACCAGGCAAATGCCTCGCGGGCGGCGGAGATCTTCGAACGCCCTCAGGGCGTGGAACGATTTGTCAACGGGTTCCTCGCCGCTTTCCCTGACCTGCAGCACCATGTCGAAGACATGATCGCGGAAGACGACCGCGTGGCTGCACGCTTCAGCGCCCGCGGGACTCATACCGGACAGTGGCTGGATTTTGCTCCGACCGGTATCTCGATCCAGTACACGGGACTCACACTGGCTCGGATCGCAAATGATAAGATCGTCGAACACTACACCTGGTGGGACAAAGCCGGGCTGTTGGAACAAATCACAGGAGGCAGGCGTTAGAGTATCAAGGCTGGGGGAGACAGCGTAGAAGTGACAATCTCCTTGGCGTGCAAGGGGGTTGTCACTTCAATCATTTCTATCCTGCCATATTCAATCCTGTGGAAAACCCACAATGGTTTAATTCGAAGTTACGTAAAAAATACGCATGCCTTCCCCTCCGCAATCCATATAATAGATTTGACTCAACGTCACATATTTAGTACGGAGGAAAGAATATGCGCAGAAATAACTGGCTCGCTTCAATTGTGATCCTTGGAATCCTGTTGGTTTCCCTGGCATTCGTCCAATCCACCCCGGCACTTTCCGCTCCCGCGCTGACACCGCTCGAACAGCTCGGGAAGTTCCTGTTCTTCGATGAAAACCTGTCTAAGAATGGGAACCAGTCCTGTGCCACCTGCCATGACCCGGCGGTCGGATATACGGGACCCGATTCGGCGGTCAACGCCCATGGAGCGGTCTATCCGGGCAGCGACCCCGCGCTGTTCGGCAATCGCAAGCCACCGGCGGCCGCCTATGCAGGCGATAGTGGTTTACTGCGCTATGAGAACGACGCCTGGATCGGCGGGATGTTCTGGGATGGCCGCGCCACCGGCGAGGTCCTGGGCGATCCGTTGGCAGAACAAGCCAAGGGACCGTTCCTTAATCCCCTCGAGCAGGCGCTCACCTCCCCGGAAGAGCTGTGCAGCAAAGTCCAGGCGGGGAGCTACACTGCCTTGTTCGACCAGGTCTGGGGCGCGGGGGCCCTGAATTGTGCGGAGGCAGACACGGTCTACGATCAGATCGGGTACGCGGTCGCCGCGTATGAGCGGTCGTGGGAAGTCAATCCGTACAGCTCGAAATTCGATCTGTTCTGGGATAAAGCCAAAGCCAGGCGGCTGGATGTCACGAAAATCACCCTCAGCAATTACACAAAGTACCGCAATCTGGGTCTCACCAGTACGGAACTCTACGGGCTGGCGATGTTCAACGACCCAACGTACGCGAATTGCGCTTCGTGTCACTCCCTGCAGCCCGGTTCAAAAGGCTATCCGTTATTCACCGACTATAGCTATGACAACCTGGGGATGCCGAAGAATGCAGAGAATCCTTTCTATGCAAACCTTGCCTACAACCCTGAAGGGTCAGCCTGGGTGGATACCGGGTTGGGCAGTTATCTTGCATCCAGCGGAGCTCCCAATGCGGCTGCGGAAATGGGCAAGATGAAGGTCCCGACCTTGAGGAACGTGGATAAGCGCCCCTCGTCAGGTTTTGTAAAAGCCTATGGACACAACGGGTACTTCAAGTCGCTCGACGAGGTCGTCCGCTTCTATGTTGCCCGCAGCATGATGGGCGGCATGGGAGGTGGTATGGGCGGCGGCGGTATGGGAGGTGGAGGCATGGGCGGCGGCGGCATGGGTGGAGGCGGTATGGGAGGCATGTGCGGAGGCATGATGTTCCCCGAACCGGAAGTCAACGCGAATCTCGCCACACTGAATCATTTCCCCTGTCGCGACCGGTCTTATATCGTAACTTTCCTGAAGACCCTTACGGACGGATATTTCCAAAGATAAGATGGAGGCTATTCTCTAGAATGCAGCGACAGCCGCCTGTGGGCACCAGGTGGCTGTCGCTGCGCGCATATCATGGAGGCGAGATCACCAGCCACCACCCTGCTCCGCCGGGGTCACCGTTGGTCTGCCAGGCGTTCCAAACCCCTTCGCTACCCGCCCAGTCAGCCGATTCTTGCGTGCCAATCAGCGGATCGTTGTAATGGATGACGACCGCGTCCCCGCGGCTGGAGTCAACGGATATGCCTGTCACAACGACAAAGTGAGCTTCCGATTCGGGGTCACGGAAATTGGAAAGCACATCGATGATGACAGGCTCCCCGTCTCGCAGCTTTTGGATCAGGAGCGACAATCCCTGCCCGGAGGTGGCCACTCGCCCCGAGGAAACATCATCTGCATAATATTCCGCGATCTTCACCATGCTGGCGGGGCTGGTGTAAGGATAGCGATCTGCTGTGTAATATCCGTTGGCAGCCGCGTACTCGATCACCTGCTGTTCGCTGATCGGCGTGGCCGGATAAGCATAGTTGTAGGTCATCGCGATGACTGCCTCGCCACAGGAAGTGCTCAGGGATTGCCGCATGACCGGGACCGGGACATCCAGAGGCTCCTGTTGAAGCCGTGACAGCGAATATCGCCCGCGGATCTGCGTGAAGCCAGCCAGCAGCAAGCCTGCCACGCAGATCAAGCCGATGATCCGCAAAGGGATACGTGAAAACTTTTTCTTTTTCACTTTTAATTTTACTGTCATATCACCTTATTCTTTCGACATGGCCTAATCAGGCTTGCTTACTCAGGCATGTTAATCCATATAACGAAAACACTATAAATTCAAGCTTAGAATTTTCTAAGGGAGGTTTTAAAAATGGTTTTTAACCACGGACACTTGCACCTGGCGCACACCGCCCCGGTGGTTCGGTGCCGGGGCGTGCAGGTGTAAAACGGATTTGAGTGCATTTAAGACGGAGTTCTATCACAAAGACGGTGTTCATCCGCATTTATCTGTAGTGAATAACGACTTAAGGAACATTCATTGCGGAGGCAAAAAATATCCCTCCCCTGTAAAAGGGGAGGGATAAAGTGTACCATGCTGTTTTCCTAGTATTCCTGGACCTTTTGCTTCCCTGTTTCCGCAGCCTCGGAGACACGATCCAGTTGTCGATTGACGGTGTACTTCCCGCGCTGCTTCAATTCCTCCACCTTCTCGCGGACATTGTCCTTGACATCGACTACCTTGGATTTGGCTTGCGATACCGTATCCTTGACGGTCTCCGTCGCGTGGTCGCGCAGCTCAACCGCCTTGTCACGGATTTCCGCCCGTGTCTCTTCCCCGGAGCGCGGCGCAAAGAGCAGGGCTGTTGCAGCCCCGATCACACTGCCCACCAAAAGTCCGGACAAAACGGGTTTGACTGCACTTGTTTTGTGTTCCAATTCCTGTTTATGGGTTTTCATAGTACTCTCCTTATTTCTAAATAGTTTTCAATTTGCTGCTTCGCAGGTTTAAGCGATTACTGTTGTCTTTCTTACGAGATGTTTAACGAAAAACGCCTGCCGCTGTTATGGGGATAACCCTCCCGGAGAGGATAGGCATCGGACCACGTGTAAAAACTCATCTGGAGGTCGAGAACGCTTGCTGTTCTGATAGTCATCCACATGCTGGCAAACGGCGCGATCCTGCCAACTCAGTCAGTCCGATGCGCCGGACAGATGGCGCTGCAAACAGCGTGAGCAATGGAGGCTTCATGAGAGTAAATCGTAAGAAACAGGTAATCTTTAGGTAAGACATTCTTAAGCCGGAAAAGCTACGATGAAAACGTCGAGTCAGATGATTAAGGAGATTTGAAGATGAATAGTTTTAGATCAGCTGCGCATCTTGGCAGCCGCATCATATTGGTGGCCATGTTTTTACTTCCATTGCTTGCAGGATTCGCGACGCCGGTAGCAGCCGACGATCATGGCGGGCCTCGCTCCGTATATACAATCACAAACGCTTCCGATGGAAATGAAGTGGTCGTGTTTAAGCGGGAAGGCAACGGTTCTCTTTCCCCCAGGGAAACTGTTTCCACCGGCGGGCTGGGAAGTGGTGCATCCCTCGGATCGCAGGGCGCCGTGACCCTCAGCGAAAACGGCCGTCAGCTGTTTGTCGTGAACGCGGGCAGCAACCAGATTTCGGTCTTCTCTGTGCGAGAAGGCGGACTGAACCTGATCGACGTGGTCGATTCAGGTGGCGAGATGCCGATCAGCCTGACCGTCCAAAGTCGGTTCCTGTATGCGTTGAACGCCGGAGGCAGCGGCAATATCACCGGCTTCAGGATCCGTGACAACGGCAAATTGGTGCCGTTGAACGGCTCCACCCAACCCCTCAGCAACGGAGGGACCGGGGATTCCCCACAGCCAGCGCAGATATCCTTCAGCCCGGGCGGCGATTTTCTGGTCGTCACCGAAAAGATGACCAATCTCATCGATCTGTATGAGCTCACGGGCTGGATCGCAGGTCCGCCGGTCACCTTCCCCTCTGCGGGTGTCACACCTTTCGGCTTCGCTTTCGATACACGCGGGCATCTCATTGTTTCAGAGGCATTCATGGGTGAACCGGGAGCAAGTACGCTGTCCTCTTACAAAGCGGATGACGATGAACTTGAAGTGATCAGCCCAGCGGTGGCGACCACGCAAACGGCAGCTTGCTGGGTGGTCATTTCCAAGAATGGAAGATTCGCCTATGATACGAATACGGGAAGCGGATCGATCTCGACCTTTGCAATCAGAAAGGACGGTACGCTCACTCTACTGGATCCTCAGTCTGGACTGACCGGTGAGGGCAGCATGCCGATCGATATGGCGCTCAGCAGCGATGGAAAGTTCCTCTTTGCATTAGGCGCCGGGAGCAGTGCGGTCCACGTTTTCAGGACGAGGGCAAATGGCGGCCTGATTCCGTTAGGTGAGGTAAGTGTGCCGGCAGGGTCGCAGGGACTGGCTGCCCGTTAATCACTCTGGCAACGCCTGAATTTCGAAAAGAACATTTATCAGTACTGGCTCGACATTCACTGGAGTTGGCGGGTTCTTCTGCTGACTCCAGTTTTCTCATGGAGGGCATTCTACGGAGAGGTAATGAATCTAGCGCGCAACCGGGTCATTGGTGGAAATCTCTGACAAGTTGTGACGTTTATGTACCAGAACCGGCATGGAGCGCGAAGTATGACCAGATACATGAACTGTCATGTCGTTGTGAGCCTGTCGAATGTGAACAACGGCATACAATCACAAATCATTGCTTAAAAATGCTCAGTGGCACATATGCCGAGACGATGAAATTGGGGGCATCCACGATTTGGCTGATCTTCAAGTCAGCCGCCGTACTGCACAAGACATATGCCTGGCTGGACGTCAGATCATACGTTTCAACCAGCCAGTCGATCATGTAGCGGGTCGCATTTTTCGCATTCTCCATCAGGTCTGGACCGTTTGCCGTTGTGACGTGATACCCGCCTGTATCCGTTTTCGTCAATGGGCTGGGAGTGTCGAACTGCAATTCCTTTACTGATATATCCTTGCGTACGTTAAATCGCAGTGTCACCGTCATGGGCGATTCGATTCCGGTACCGCTCAATTCCCCGTTGCCCTGGTTGCTATGGCAATCGCCGCATGCAAATAAGGCGCCCTCTACGAATACGGGCAGCCACGCCGTGCTGCCCATGCGCAAGTCACGCACGTCCAGATTGCCGCCAAACTTTCCGGGAGCAATCGTGGTAATACGTCCAGGTTCCTGGGGGGCGACACCCATGCATCCGCAGAACGGCTCAAAGGGAACCACAATATTGCTTACGCCAAAATAACACCGATCGCCTTCGAGCTTCCAGTGATGAATGTAGGCAAAGTCGAAATCGTTCTGCAGCAAGCCAAAGTGCTGTAAGTGACCGCTCCAGCCCCAGCCCTTATGTTTCAAGTCCAGGACTTCCACTTGCAGCGCGTCGCCCGGTTTGGCGCCTTTCACATACACCGAGCCAACGAGGGCATGGATCGGCGCGAAATCTATCTTCGCGAGTTTCTCAGCATCCCAGTCCGGAGTAACTTGCCCACAGGGTTCAGGGCATTCAAAGACCACCGTATCGCCCGGATCGATTTCGAGGCGAGGGGTGATGGAATTGTCCCAAAAAGGCTGAGTAATGGAACCATCAAGGAAATGTTCGCGCATGTTATCTTCTCCTTTTCGATTGGCAATAATTACCTGTTCAGCACGTTCAAGACAAGCTGCTCCGTTGGGTTGCCAAGCTGTACATAATTCAAATACAGGCTGCCAAACAGCAATAACACGAGTATGGAAAGAACGATGTAATCCTGTGCCTGGAATTTGAGCTGGCGGCGATACGTGCGGGCTTCTATATTATAGTCAAATCCACGCGACAGGATGGCAACGGAAATATCCTGGGAACGCTCGAGGGTGGCCAGAAAGATGGGAAGCAGCAACGCGGCAAATACCTGCAGACGACGGATCAGGTTCCTGGGCTTGACGTCATACCCGCGCGCTTTCTGCGCATCCGTAATGATCTCCGTCTGTTTGGATAACAAACCCACCGTGGCGAATCCCAGCGTCAATGCCATACCCATTTCAGGAGGAAGACCATGACCGATGAGCCTCTGGACCACATAAGCACTGACCACGGCTGCAAGAAGAATGATCGCTGTGCGGCTTGGATCACCAAACGGAAGAACTCGAATCTTCTCCGCCCAGGTGAGATTGGCAACGACGAACAAGATCAGTCCCAGAATCAATGTGACCGCCAGCTCCGAGCCTGGCCTGCGGCTTTGTTCACGCTTGGTAATGGTCAGAGCCAGATCGACCGGAGGGGTGGTATAGAGCATCAGGTGGACTGCCAGGACAACACTGAAGAAACGGAAGAAAACCGCCAGCCCGCGGATCAAACCCTCCACTGTGACGGGAATCCAATCCCGGAATGGAATCAGATAGAACAAAAAATGTGAACCTTCCGTTGGGAAGAAAATGATCTGGAACATGGCAAAGGTCAGGAATATAACGATCAGGATACGCAGGTTCGAGTTGAGCAGTTTCGGATCGACAGCGCGCCTTCCGGTGAAATACAGCGCGGCGAACAGCAGGCCCATCAGGATCGGATCAACCACAACAATTGCCAGAATTGTCATACCGACGAATAACAGTAATTTCGTGCGTGCATCCAGGCGATGGAGAAAGGAATCACCCTTTTGATATTCAATCGCCATGGGAGTTCCTTACCAGCTGCTCGAGAGTATGCTCCAGTTGCTCGTATTTGATCGTCCACGGCGGGACGCCATGCTTGTGCAACTGCAAGGCAAGCTTCGTAATATCCGGCAGATCCAGCGCGCTGGACTGCATGATCTCAGGCTGAGAGATCAAATCCAGCACGGGTCCGTCGAAGGCAATTTCACCATGCTTCATCACCACGGCGCGCTGGGCATACGCCGCGGCATAATCGACCCGGTGTGTGATCATCAGGACCGTGGTGCCCAGATCGTTCAAATGTTTAATAATGTCGAAGATTTCCTTCGTCATTTGCGGGTCCTGCCCGGTGGTCGGCTCATCGATCACCAGGATCTTCGGGTTGAGCGTGAGCACAGAGGCGAGAGCCAGCCTCTGTTTTTGTCCCTTTCCCAGGTCGAATATTTCGGCGTCGATCACATCCAGCAGATCCACCAGCTCGAGGGCGCGCTGCACGCGTCCATCGAATTCAGCCGGATCGATGTTGTGGGCTTTCAGACCGAAGGTCATTTCGTCACGCACCTTGAAGGAGACAAGCTGATGATTTGGGTTTTGGAAGCAAAAGCCGATCTGCTGGGTCAACTCGTGGGTGGGCGTGACTGCCACATCCCTGCCGCCCACGACCACCCGGCCCTGCGCGGGCTGCAACAAGCCAATGATATGGCGCGCCAGAGTTGTTTTCCCGGAACCATTCCGACCCAATATGGCAACCAGTTCCCCTTCATGGATCGTAAGGTTCACACCGCGCAAAGCTGCAGCCTGACCTTTATATGCATAATGAACGTTCTGGAACTCGATCAGTGGTGTTGAAGAGGTTTTCGCAACCGGGACCGGACCGTTTGCAGCCTCAACGACTCCCAACGGGTGGCGGGCATTGAGATCGGCATAGAATTTTTCGGCGGAAAACGTTTTCAGATCAAGACCAAATTTATCGGCGAGGCGAACAATTGCCGGGCGGGTGAAGACGCGGGGAATATCGCCTCCCGCCAGAACTGCGGCGACCGTCCCATCACGTATGATCCTGCCCGCGTCCATTACGAGCACACGATCCACCAGGGGCAACACTTCCTCCAGGGAGTGTTCAACGATCATGAGAGTTTTCTGGCGTTGTTTCGCCACATTGATGAGAACCTGCAAAACCTGAAGACGACCCTCCGGGTCAAGATTGGCAAGCGGCTCATCCATCACATAGATCTCCGGATGCATGGCATATGTGGCCGCAATGACACACGCCTGCTGCTCCCCGCCGGATAGATTATGCGGCTCCCGATCTTCGAAGCCGGTCAGACGTGTGGCAGATAACGCCTCCGCCACGCGCTGATTGATCTCGGGGCGCGGCACGCCCAGGTTCTCGGGACCGAACGCCACCTCATCTGCCACACTGCTTGTGACCAATTGACTATCGGGATCCTGGAACACCATCCCCACCAGGGAAGCCAGGCCTCCGATGCGCGCCCGCCGCGTATTGTAAGAACGTACAATGACCTGACCGGTTAATTCGCCTTCATGATAGTGAGGCACCAGTCCATTGATGCAACTGCAAAATGTGGTCTTGCCGCTGCCCGCCGGACCGGTGACCAGCACGATTTCACCGGGACGGACCCTCACGTTGATATGGCTCAACGCGTCTTTTTCGGCACCCGCATAGCGAAACGAGACATCCTGAAATTCGATATCGTATTCCATGATCCTTAGGACAAAATAGGATCCAAGCCGCAACAAAACAGTTGCGACTTGGCCATGTCAGACTACCTTTGAATGAGAACTACCGCGAAGTTACCAGAGTGGACGGCGATAGCGTTCGGGAAGCGCCGCCATGATGATGGTTGTGACGGTGGTCGTGAAGATCATTTCAGGGATGACGGAAGCTTCCAATACGCCGAGGAGCGCAAAGAACGTACCATTGGCAGGATCAGGATAGAACAACGTGACGCCCAGGGCAAACAAAGGGACGACGATCAGCACGTAATAACCAATCACCTGCAAAGCCCACAACACCAGCGACCTGCCTTTGCTTTCATTGGAACGCCAGCTCAAATTTTTGTATACGAAACCATTGTAAATACCCCCGACAATGTGAGCAAGCAAGCTTGCAAGCGGTATCCCGGGTTCGGCGATCCCAGCCAGGATCCCGATCACGATCCCGCCGATCGGACCGGTGAGGGACGCACCAATCGTGGTGAAAATCTCGCGCGGATCAGTCACCACCGGCGTACCCGGGATCGGGATGGTGAGACCTGCCAGCACAACCGCCAGCGCTGCGCCACCGAAAGCGGCTGCCACACCCACCTGGCGTGCCGAAAGAATCGGACGTCTCTCACTCTCAACTCTCGAGCCAACAGACATTTCAGCCTCCTCTCCAATTAGGTCCAAAAGGGTCTTGTTTGAGAAAACAACCCTGAAAAAAGGTGGAAGATACGGTTCGGAGGAGGGCTTATTCCTGTGTCGTTGTGAATCTTCACGAAGCCGTGTCGAAGTGCTCGCAACGTCATGGATTATCGTGAATATACCAGGATCACAAACGGCAGTAACGATTGCGAGGGGATGATTTCCTGCGGGTCAGCCAGCAGTATGCCGCTGGAAGGTCCCCCATCCAGGTTGAGAGCAATATGCAGTTGCAGGTCCGCGCCGGTCAGGTAGAGGCTGAGCTGGTGCAGAGTGAAATAGCCTCGAGGGGCAACCAGAAAGAGGATGCGACCCTGCTGGTCCTGCCCGATGACAGTTCGTCTGGCTTTTAGATTATCTTCATGTTCTTCGGTAAAGCCAAGTTCCCCACCTGGCTTGACGAGCACAGGGAAAGATTGCAGGGCAGCCCGTAAGGGTTCATAGGGATCGTAAGGTTGATCTGCAAGCCAGCGTAATTCCACACTGCGATCACTGATCGCCAGCATTCCCGCAAACGTATCGTAGCTGCTTCCAAACGTCTCTCCATTGACAATGGTCAACCCGTTGGGAAAGTGTCTGTTGTTCTCGATTCGAAAGTACCCGCCATTCACCACAATCAGGGCACCTGTTTCGGCTTGCCAGGTTTCCAGGGTCTGAGCTGTCTCGTTGAAAGCGACATCCAGCTGAAACAGATTGGGGTCCAGGCGCAGCAGGTATAAAGACTCGACCTGTTGATCCTGGTCGTTGTAGAGATTGATCGAGCGCCGCTCCAGCCCGGGCCGGACCCAGTACCAGCCTGTATCGGGGATCGTTTCCAAAGTGGGCAACAGGGTTGGCGTGGAGGAGGGTGCAGGCGTGACTGTCGAGGTAGGCGTCGCGGTTGGTGCAACGGGGATCTGGTACATGGAACTGCAGACAAGGACAAGGCAGGCGGCAAGAAGAAAGAAGACCAATGTTCGTGAAAGAAACGTAGATGTTTTCATGGATGCATGGATCCCATACCTGCCCTATTTTACTTTGATCGCCGGCACAATCAAAAACAGCGGTGACGACCCGGGTCGTCACCGCTGCCTGCTTTGATCGAGCGCCAGGGCTGCCGGTTCAGCGAAATAGATCGATGGTGAATGTCCGCACTTCAGACCAGGGACCTGTGCCGCCCGTATTCCGGCTGCGGACGCGCCAGTACAGCTTCGATGTATACGCTTCCTCCAGGCCTGTAACGTGCGTTGATGTGCCGTCATACGCATACCACTGAATGAATGCCGCGCCAAAGCTGGGTTCACTCGCAATTTGAAAGTCGTAAGACTCCGCTCCTGCTACGGCGCTCCAGACCAGTGTGACGCCTTCGCTCGCCGGGAAGATGCCTGCGCCGTTCGCCGGGGAAACCAGCGCCGGCGCCGCCGGAGCAGTTTTACTCGTTGTCGTGAAGCTCCAGACCGGCGACCAGGCGCTGGTGCTGCCATTTTTCGTTGCGTTCACACGCCAGTAGTAGGTGGTGTTCTTCTGTGCAACATAATAAAGTGAGTAGCCCGTCGCATCGCGCACAGTGGCATTTACCACAAGAGCGGTCATCTGCGGGTTCGTAGCCACCTGGACTCTGTACACTTCACCCGGGCGGGATAAAGTCCACCTCACAGCGACCCAGGTAGGCTGGTCCGTTGCCCCGTTCGCCGGTGATTCCAGGGTAGGCGTGGCGGGTGCAGCCGCCACTGTTCTGGCAGGAATCAGCAAAGTCATGATGAACAACAGCATGACAGCGACCGCGATCTTTCGTCGTTTCATACGAATACTCCTTCTGATAGGTTGGGTCCCAACCCCGGCCGGAGGTTGGATCGGAAATCTGAAGAATCTCCAAAAGAAATATACGCCACCCAGAGAGGATCAGATTTACAGGATGAGCCAATTACGAGTAGGGTTTTCCCCCCGCTGGCGGACAGATGCGGTGAAAAGCCGGCAGCCCCGATTTACTTCGATAGTCCGCACGACCCTATAAACCAGCAAACAGGCGATTGATTTCAATTTCTATCGTTTTTAGAAGGGGAAAGAGCGCCTGTGGCTTGCGGGGCAGCGCGATATAGGTTAAGCGAAGGATGAGCGAAGGTTAAGTGAAGGATGACTTCCGCTATAATCTTCCCAAATCAGTCGTTGCTGAGCACATCACAGGTACCGCAAATTTATAGGTAAGGAGACGATTCCCATGAAAAAGCTGATTCTGAGAACTCTGGTCGCCATGCTGGCGCTTCCCGTCTGGTTCCTGGCGGGCGCGACAGCCGCGAGCGCCGAAGAGATGACCTGCCCTGAACATACGCCCGTTACCATCGACATCAAACCCGGCGATCACTCCAATAAGATCAAGCTGTCTGCCCGGGGGTTGCTGCCGGTGGCAGTGCTGACAACCCAGGACTTCGACGCCAGCCAGTTCACACCCGAGATGGCACATTTGAGTGATGCCGGTATCGCGGCGACAATGGGTTGTGTTGGCGCCGATGCCGTTCGCTGGAAGTATGCTGACGCGAACCGTGATGGCCGGTTGGATCTTATCTTCTTCTTTAGAATCAGGGAACTCAACCTGACATCCAACAGCACAGCAGCCACATTGATGGCTCATGGTTCTTACAACTCAACCATGATCCACATCCTCGGGACAGATTCGGTCCGGGTGAAGCGTTAACTTCCAGGAGGAGATTTCCAGCACACGCACCGGGGCTGGGGAAGGACTTGTAAAAAAAGACTTCCGAAGTCTATAGCGGCGGAGGGGTCACTGGCTCTGAAAAAGCATAACGGTTTCCATTAATTTCCCCAACGAACTGTGCCGCCTGAAAAAGTCTTCCCGTTGTTCCTTCAGGAAGGAAAAGCGAAAAGGTGAATGCGCTTCGAGCTCGCGCATAAAGTCCGCGCTGTAATAACGATCCGTGCGCCCGATCGTGTCGATGAGCAGCAGATCGGCGCCGCGCCGGATCAACTCGCGCAGCGACTCGTCCACGTCGAAACAATCCAGACGCCTCAACACTTGGCGGCCGAAGTGAAAGGTGCGGTTGGCGAGGGCGTCGAGGGTCCAGTGACCGCCCGGCTGGGAATAAACGGTCAGACGACCCGCCTGGGTGTCCGGTTCGATATCCTCCAGATCGTCCAGCAGCTGCGCGAAGATGCCGTGCCCATACGTGAACCGGCGCTGCGCCTCATTGAGCCAGCCGCAGACCAGGTAGCCATCCGCCAGGACGGAAGTTCCGCCTTTCGCAAAGCTGAGCCCGAGCACATCCACCTCGCCTGGTGCAGCGGCACGCCGCATCAATTTCAGGCTTTGACCCTGGGCGTGATGAATATCCAGCAGGCTTTCGAACACGGCGGGATGGTCGGGACGTGAATATTGTGTCTCGATCATCGCCACGAGATCGAAGATAACTCGCTCATGCGGATTGGCTGGGGCAAGCAGCTCCCCTGCCAGGCGCCGGCGGAAGCGTTCATTGAACGCCAGTTTGGTCGTGACGCTAATCGCCGGGTCATCAAGGTAGTTATCGGTATACGGATACAGAAGACTGTAGGCAAAAATGGAAGGAGTATTTTGCACGGGCAGCCCCAGCAGCCACTGCAGACCATTTGCCGTCCAGGCGTTGCGCCCAGCCTGGTAAATATCCTCACCGCTCAATTTGGGATCGAAGGCACGCGCACTGCGCACAAAGTCCTCCGACACATCCGAAAACGCCTGGGAAGGGAGCAGATCCAGTTCTCCCGCCTCGAAGCCCATGGCTTGCACGGCAAGAACCCTGAACGCCGCACCGAGGCGGGCTTGTACCGCCTGCGCTTCCGCCCGTCCCCGCGGCAGGTTGGATAGAACACGATCGAACTCGTCCAAAAACTGGAGCAGGTGTTTTTCGTTTTGGGTCCGGGCAGCAGCTGTATACAACGGACCCAGGTCAGGCAGGCTCGTGTCGCATTCCCACCATAAATCGATAAAATGCTGGTTAAGTTCCCGAACGGTCACAGACATCATCATCTCCGGATGTGTGATTTTGCCAAAAGATGCAATACATTAACTACGTTGAAACCGGGGCAAAGTTCTGCCGGAGAGGCAAAAAAGACTTCAGAAGCGGCGCCGTAGCGGGAATTTTAGTTTCCACCCAGGCATTGCTGAATCCTATGCATAGAGTTTTGAAATCCTATGCATAGAATTTCGAAATCGTACGGTAGAGTTTTGGCGGTCTATGCGCAAAAAAGACTCCGGAAGTCTCATCGGGCATAGACCAGGATCACGAATGGCAACGGCCTCGTTGGGGAGATGATTTCTCGTGGGTTCGCCACCAATATCCCAGTGGAGCCTCCCCCATCCAGATTGACGGCAATATCCAGGTGTAGATCCGATCCCGTCAAATAAACGCTGAGCTGGTGCAATGTAAAATACCCTTGCGGGGCAACAATAAAAAGGATGCGACCGTCCCGATCCTGTGCAATGACAGTTCGTCTGGCTTGTACCTGGTTCTCCCTCTCTGCGCCGAAGCCGAGCTCGCCGCCGGGTTGGACAAGGATGGGAAACGACTGTAAAGCAGCCTGCAATGGCTCATAAGGATTGTAGGGTTCCTCGGCGAGCCACCTTAATTCTGTCCAGGTTTTCGTGATCGCCAGCATGCCTCCAAAGCCGGCAAAACTGCGTCCAAAGGTTTCTCCATTGGAGATGGTGAGACCATCCGGAAAATATCTCTCGTTTTCTACGCTATAGTAACCACCATTCACTACCAGGGAGGCATTCGTCTCTTTTTGCCAGGTTTCCAGGGACCTGGGCGTTTCCTGATAGGCAACATCCATGCGGAAGTAATTTTGATCGAGGCGCCAGATGTACACCGTCTCGACGTGTTGGTTCTGGTCATCCTGAATCTCGATCACCCGCCGCTCCAGCCCGGGTCCTAACAAGGACCAGCCTGTATCCGGCATTGTTCGGAATGTGCCGGAGACACTGCGAACAGGTGTGGATGTAACTATCACTGCAGGGGTACCACCGGGTTCATTGTTGATGTAATAAACAATGGTATAGCCAGTCCCTATCAAAATGATAAGAAGCAAAGCATGAAGTATTCGTGAAACAGGCCCTAACATAATGATAATTGTAGCAGGGGATCAGGCAATATAATTCAGCATAACCAGTTCCTAACCCCTCTTTAAGGATCCATCCAATGAACGAAATCATCATCAGACATGTGCTCCCCAAAGACCTGGATGAATGTTTTCTGGTCGAGACGTCCGGTTTTCCGCCGGAGGAAGCAGCGGCACGCGAGACGATCCAGCTCCGGATATACACGTTTCCCCAGGGCTTCTTTGTGGCTGAGCTGGATGGAAGGGTCGTCGGCATGCTCAACAGCGCCGCAACGGATAAGGATGACATCAGCGATGAAGAGTTGAAACAATTGATCGGTCATGACCCCCACGGGAAGAACATGGTTGTCTTTGCGCTGGCAGTGCTGCCTGAGTTTCAGAAGCGGGGCATCGCGCGTCGATTGATGGCCAGGTTTGTGGAAGAAGCACGCCAAGGACAAAAGGGAAATGTGCTCCTGATGTGCAAGCGCCATCTGATCGGCTATTATGAAAGGATGGGCTTTGCCCACGCGGGCCTGTCCAGGTCCACGCATGGCGGCGCGGAATGGCACGAGATGCGGCTGGCGCTGAACCAGAAGTGACAGTCACCTTATCTTCGCAACCTTGCTCAGTGGAGGCATGGCAAAGGTGACTGTCACTTGTTTAAAAGTGGCGGCGCCGAATGGCACTAAACCAGAAGTGACAGTCACCTTATCTTAGCAACCCTGCTCAGGGGAGGCATAACAAAGGTGATTGTCACTTCCCATGATAAAAAGACTTCGGAAGTCTATAAATTTCGTTGTACAATCAAAGAAACCAAAAGTGACAGTCACCTATCTGTCACTTCGTTAGACCCAGGAGGAAATTAACTATGCCCTACGCCCGCAAAGACACTCTCATATGGCAAAAAGGAATGTACTACCATATTTACAACCGTGGTGCACGGCAAATGACAATTTTTCGCGCACAAACCAACTTTCTTTTCGTAGTTTCGAAAATGAAAAAATATGGGCGAGCCAACAAGATCAGTATAATCGCTTACTGTCTGATGCCGAATCATTACCATTTTCTTGTACGGCAGGATGGCGAAGTACCGGCGGGCAAGTTACCACAAGCTGTGTTCAATAGCTATTCGAAGGCCTACAACAAAATGTACGGGCATAGCGGCACACTCTTTGAAGGACGATTTCGAGCAAAAGTTATTCAAACGAGCAGTCATTTGCTGCATTTATGCCGTTACATTCACGGAAACCCTGTGAAAGACGGAATGGTCCCGGAACCCGGTGATTGGCCATATTCCAATTACCTGGAATGGATCGGAGAACGTCCGGGGACGCTTGTGGATGAAGGTTTCATCAAGGAGCAGTTTTCCAATGCTGAGGAGTACAAGAAATTTCTCTTCGAGTATTTGAGAACCCGCTGCTTACCTGATGATGTACAGAAGCATATTAACGAGATCGAAAAGTGACAGTCACCTTACCTGCGCAACCTTGCTCCGGGGAGGTATGGCAAAGGTGACTGTCACTTGCCCGACAAGTCCACGTATGGCAGCGCTAAACCAGAAGTTACAGTCACCTTATCTCCAGCAACCTTGCTCCGGAGAGGCATGGCAAAGGTGACTGTCACTTGCCCGAGAAGTCCACGTATGGCGGCGCTGAACCAGAAGTGACAGTCACCTTATCTTCAGCAACCTTGCTCCGAGGAGGTATGGCAAAGGTGACT
>Ga0105092_10000274_pt1 | contig 26327 bp, 30 predicted proteins | sample PPLLak2March2015_FD_87021 | JGI IMG/M metagenome (GOLD analysis project Ga0105092, IMG submission 87021) | Freshwater sediment microbial communities from Prairie Pothole Lake near Jamestown, North Dakota, USA - PPLs Lake P7 Core (1) Depth... | ecosystem: Environmental > Aquatic > Freshwater >... | reverse complement strand
GACCTGGTGATCGAAGCTGCTGCCGACGGTATCGATCATACCGAACTGGTCAACATGATCTTAGACGCTGCTCTGAAACGGTACCGGATGATTTGATGCGGGGAACTCCAACAACCGACCTTCCGGAACCGATCAGAGGCCGCGAAATCGGGACGTTTGCTCATTACACAGTTACTGTCCGCATGCCTGATATCGCCCGGCGGACAATCGAGGAAAACCAGTTCGAGGAAAAGATCAATTCCCGCCTTCAAAACCTGATTGACGACATCGACAGAGGCAAAATCCGCGATCTGCGGGACGAATCAGCACCCGATAACGAAGCATGGAAGGGATATATTCAACCCTACCGGGGAGAAACCTGGTTGGACGTACCCTGGTTCTTCGCTGAACATTACTTTTATCGCCGGATCATTGAAGCAACCGGATATTACATGAAGGGGAAGACTGAAGGGTACGACCCATATACCTATCAGAAGGAAACCGGGTTGGAAGCCTCCGGCGAAGCTGCTGCTAAACTCTGCCAGCAGACAATCGACTGGACAAAAGATTCACGCCAGGATAAAAATCCAGCAAGATCCAGGTTGGCAGCGCTGCTAAAAGCAGATCTGTGGGGTAACCAGGCTGACTTAAGCATCTTCCCTGCAGGACAAAACGATCAACCCAACCATACCGAAGAGGAAGAAGCTCAATCCCACCTGCTGAACGATGACAGCCGGGCAGCAGCAGAATATCTCGTTCTATCCGGTGGAAACAACCGGATAGATTTCCTGATTGATAATGCTGGTTTTGAGCTCATCGCTGACCTGTGCCTGGCATACTTCCTGCTGCAGAACCTAATCACCCGAAAAGTGTGCCTTCAAGTGAAAGTGCACCCAACTTTCGTATCTGATACCATCGAGAAGGATGTCCACACCACGATAGAGTTTCTTGCAAGTTTTTCTGAACAGACCCGGCAGGTTGCTGAATTTCTTCGCAACAGTTTAATGGACAAACAGCTGGAAATATCTCCTAATCTCTTTTGGAACTCACCTCTCGCTCTTTGGGAAATGCCCGAGCCTTTAAAAACCGAGCTTGGTCAAGCGAAACTGGTCATCAGCAAAGGCGATGCACACTACCGCAGGCTCTTGGGCGACCGGCACTGGGCGTATACGACACCATTTGCTCATATACTCAACGGTTTCTCAGCACCTCTCCTGGCTCTTCGAGCAATGAAGTCGGAAATTGTGTGCGGTTTACAACCGGGTCAGGTAGAACAGGCATCCCAGAAAGATCCAAAGTGGATGTATGATGGAAAGTGGGGCCTGATCCAGACCAGTTTTCTCGGTAACTCCTAGTGATGTAACGGATTTCTCAAATCTGCATCTAAAGGTATTGGTGCATTTAATCCCAAACATTGAAGGAGTTGTCCATGCCAATATTCGAGTTCGTATGCAGTGAATGTGGAAGACCGTTCGAAGAGCTGGTGCGTAGTTCCAGTGCTGTTGATGGTGTTATCTGCCCGACCTGTGGAAGCACAGAGGTGAAGAAGAAAATTTCTACATTTGCTTCAAAAATTTCCGGCGGGAGTTCGTTTCCTTCTTTCAGCACTAGCGCAAGCTCCTGCTCCACCGGCAGTACTTGAGGGATATAGTATCAGCCGTGTGCTGATCTGATACCAAAAGCAGAAAAACGAGCCAATCTGGGCTCGTTTTTCTGCTTTTTGGTGTTTACTATGTGTTTCTCGACTTCAACCATCTGAGCAGTTTCTCGGACCTCCAGGTGTTTATCACATTATCAGGTTCTACCCAACCCCGCCGGGCAGTCGCAATGCCAAAGTGCAGCATATCGAAATCAGCCGGACTGTGCGCATCAGTATTGATTGCCAGTGGAATTCCAAGCTCTACCGCCCTGCGGGCGTAGATATCGTCGAGATCTAATCGGGCTGGGTGGGCATTCATTTCCAATGCGACTCCAGTCTCAGCCGCAGCTTTAAGCACAGCATCCATATCCAGGTCCGCGTCTTCCCTGTCCGGGAACATTCTGCCTGTCGGGTGACCAATGATATCGACGTGCGGGTTTCGGATTGCATTCAGAAGTCTTTCGGTCACCTTTTCACGTGGCTGCCTCAGGCTGACGTGCAGCGATGCGATGACAAGATCAAGCTCCTCCAGCACCTCGTCCGGAAAATCCAGGGACCCATCAGCTTTGATCTCCACCTCACTGCCCTGTAATATTCTGATGGAATCCCCCATTTCTTTCTGGACCCGGTCGATCTCCTTGCGCTGCTCTTGTATTTTTTCAAGAGTCAATCCCTGGGTAATACCAAGTCCGCCTGAATGATCGGTGATTGCCAAAACATTGAATCCCCGACGCTTTGCTTCCTCGGCCAGTTCCTTCACAGATAGAATCCCATCTGACCAGGTTGTGTGAGCGTGCAGCTCCGCCTTGATATCATCTAGCGTGATGAGGTGCGGAAGCTTTTTGTTCAAGGCGGCCTTTATTTCTCCTCGGTCTTCCCGTATTTCCGGAGGGATCCAGGGCAAACCAAGCGTCTTGTATACTTCTTCCTCAGTAGCGCAAAGAAACTCGCTGCCATCTTCTTTCAAAAAGCTTTTTTCAGAAAGAGACAGCTTTTTGTCCAAAGACATTTCCCGTAAGCGCACATTGTGATCTTTCGAGCCGGTAGCATAAATAAGAGCCGTTCCCCACCGTTCCGGCGGCTGTACCCACACTTGGGCTCGGATGCGGTTATTGAACTCGACACTCGACTTGAACTCTCCCTGGCTCAGAACCGCGAACACGTGTGGTTGGTTTACAAAAGCCTCCATCACTTTCTCTGGTTCGGTCGTTGCTGCCAATAAATCCAGGTCTCCAACTGTTGACCGCATCCGTCGCAAGCTCCCGCCAGCCTCAGCATTTACAACTCCAGGTATGGAGCGCAAGAATTCCACCTGTTCTTTTGCAAACGGCCAGGCCCTGCCCAATGGGATACGCTCCGAGCGCCGGGAAACAGCTTCGATTCCTGATAGGATCTTCTTTTCTGACTTTTCGCCCATTCCAGGCAGCCCGCGTAGTTTCCCAGCCCTGGCTGCTGCTTCCAGCTCTGCCATGTTAGTAACACCTGCCTGCTTCCAAAACATGGCTGCCTTGCGCGGCCCCAGGTCTGGTACCTTTAGCAGTTCCGCAAGCCCGGGCGGCACTTCGTTTTCAAGCCGTTCCAGGAAAGCAAGCTTTCCGGTGGTTAGAAGCTCGTCGATCTTCTCTGCGATGGCCTTACCAACCCCAGGGATTTCGTTCAGCTGACCGTTACGCCAGTATTCCTTTGCGTCTCTCCCCAGGTTGTTTAAGCTGTCGGCTGCTTTCCGATAAGCCACAATCTTATATACGATCTCACCTTTTATCTCTAAAAGGTCAGCGACTTTTGTAAATGTGTCTGCGAGATCACGGTTTGTCAGGTTTTTACCTTCCATAGATTTCCACCCATTTCTACAGTTTTACTTCTTCCGATTGTACTATAATTTCACACAATATTTGGATGATGGGCTGGCCTGTGCCAGCCCATCATCCAAATATTGTGTGAAATTATTTACATATTTCGAAGAAAACATGAAGCACTCCAGAGTAATAAAATCTGGAGCACTTCATGTATGACAGAAATATCGACTATGGTTCCTGCGGTGGAGTTGTTTCCTCAGGAGGAGTGAGTGGCTCTTCATATACATCAGTGCCAGTTTGTGCCAGGGGAGTTGTAGATACAACCCCAACTGGCTCTTCGGGAACAACGAAGACCATCACCAGGTAGATGATGAAGAATGAACCAAAACCAAGCAGTGTTCCCAAAACAAAAATCAAGCGTACGACAGTGGTATCGATGCCAGTGTATTCACCTAAACCTCCAGCAACACCAAAAAACATCCGGTTTCTACGTGATCTATACAACCTTTTTTCCGCCATTTTAACTTTCTCCTTTCGCTTTCTTTTCGGACTTAACTACTGTTCCAATAACTTGATTAGCCTCTTATAATCTTACGTAGCAAAACCCGGGAAGTTGCATGAATCAACCCGCAACTGCTGATGAAATAATTTCATAAAGGAGATCCTTGATGCTTACCCCCGTCGAACGCTACCACGGCTGCCTTCTTGGTCTGGCTGTAGGAGATGCCCTCGGAGCAGCCATCGAGTTCCAACCACCGGGAACATTTCCACCCGTTGAGGATATCACGGGTGGAGGTTATTTTAACTTAAAACCTGGCGAATGGACGGATGATACTTCTTCTGATTCAAAGTAAAATACAACAGCAGCCGGTAAAAACGGCGTAGAAAGCGGATGCTCATAAATGTCTCTCTCCTTACCCCAATACCTCAGGACAGTACATCATGACGGATCAAAACGTTATGTAGAATGCACCTCTCAAACCGGGATACAAATCGGCAGCGAAGTCCTTATCCGCTTTCGGTCAGGCTCTGGTGCACCTATCCGGCGTGTTTTCGTTCGGACCTGCCCCGACGGTGAGCAGATGTTCGTTGAAATGGTTCCCGGTGAAGATCTGCCTCCCTGCCGCTGGTGGCAGGTAAAAATACAAGTGAATATGCCGCTTGTGAAATACCGCTTTCTGATTTTTACAGATGATGGCGTTTGGTGGTACACCTGCAGCGGTGCTCACGCCAATATTCCAACCGACTCAGAGGATTTTCGCCTGCTTGCTGGTTACCAGGCACCTGACTGGGTTCGAAGCAGTGTCTTCTATCAGATCTTCCCTGACCGTTTTGCAAATGGAGACCCAGAAAACGATGTCCAGAATGGTGAATTAAGCCGCTCCGGTTTTCAGTCCCGAAAGAGAAACTGGGGAGAGCCCCCAGCAAAAGGCGGGGCTGCCATGCTTGAATTTTATGGCGGCGATCTTCAAGGTATTATCTCAAAGCTCGACCATCTTCAGGACCTCGGTGTAAACGCTCTTTACCTTAACCCGATCTTTACAGCCTTCAGCAACCACCGCTATGACGTAACGGACTACGATAATGTTGACCCGCATCTAGGGGGAAACGATGCGCTCGTTGCTCTCCGCCAGGAAACGGAAAAGAGGGGAATGAAGATCATTCTTGATATCGTTCCCAATCATCTTGGGGTCATGCATCCCTGGTTCCAATCCGCTCTTGCAGATCCAGGCGCTCCAACATCCGAATACTTCACATTTACGAACCATCCGGAGGAATATGCTTCCTGGCTGGGTGTTCGCAGCCTGCCCAAGCTTAACTATCGCAGCGAAAGATTACGGGACATTATGTATGCAGGTCCGAATGCTGTTTTCCGAACCTGGCTGAGATCCCCATACGCCGTCGATGGATGGCGGCTGGATGTCGCCAACATGCTCGCCCGCCAGGGATCAGACCAGTTAGGCATAGAAGTTGGCAGAGGCATTCGGTTTGCAGTAAAAGAAGAGAACCCGCAAGCATATATCTTAGGCGAAAACTTTTTCGATGCGACAGACCAGCTCCAGGGTGATATGTGGGATGGAGTGATGAACTATTCGGGATTCAGCAAACCGCTCTGGTATTGGCTTGCTGGGTTCCATGTCCGGCAGCACGGTCAACCTTCCATGGTCGTCTCCGAAGCTGCCTGGCCTACCCAGGCTCTTGTAGATACCTGGCAGGCTTTCCGCGCATCCATACCGTGGGAAATTGCTCTCCAGCAGTTCAATCTGCTGGGAAGTCACGATACCGAACGAATCCTGACCAGGCTTGGCGGAAATGAAGAATTGGGAAAGCTCGCAGCAGCCATTTTACTCACTTATCCCGGCGTTCCGAGCGTTTACTATGGTGATGAGATCGGGCAAGGCAAGAAGAAAAATGCCACCTCCCGTGACTGTATGCCCTGGGAGGTGGAAAATTGGGATCTAAATATACTGGAATATTACCAGAAATTGATAAATCTGCGGCGGACATCGTCCGCTCTGATTGATGGCGGCTTCCAGGTTCTTGCAGTGGAAGAAGACTGTTTTGCTTACCTGCGTGACAGCGAGGAGGAGTTCATCATCGTAATTGCCAACCGCGGCTCTGCGAACCGCAGCAGCGACCGGTTGGATGTCTCAGTTGGTGGAATACCTGATGGCACTGAATTTACAGAAACATCCAGCGGTCGTAAAGCCGTCGTCGTAAACGGAACTTTACCGGCCGGTGCAGCACCGCCAGGTGCAGAAATCTGGCGAGCATCCCGTCCAGAGTAAGCGCTTATTATCTGGCGAGCATTCTGTTCGAAGTGAGCTCTTGTTATCTGCCTCGCATCATCCGGTAGAGCGTGCCAAAAACCATCCCCGCTGCAGTCAAACCAGCCAAAGCCAGCTTGGTTACATCGACGACCGGCTCGACCCGTACGCCTTCAGGAGAAGCGATAATGACCGCGACCGGGCGAGAAAAGGCATATCCGCCGCCTCCACCACCACCGCCTCGATTGGCTTCAGATTCCTCTTCTTCTTCCTCTTCTTCTGTTGAGCTGCTGCTGCCCACGCCTATGCCAAATCCCATTCCACTTAATACTTCAGCGGCTGGGATAATTACTGTATTTCCATGCTCGATGGGCTCTCCGTAAACGGCCTGTACGCTCGAAACGCTCAAAAACTTATCGAGGTTGGCATCTACAATCTCGAGAGAGCTTTGAACCTCGTCTTCTAGCTCGTCGAATTCGTTGACATAATCCATCTCATCGAAAAAATCTTCGTCGATATCTGCATCATCGAAATACTCAACGATATCTTCTTCCTCTTCTTCGCCACTTGCATCATCTGGAAGCAGTTCATCATCTTCGTTCATCATTCTTCCTCCCTGGAATATTTATCTATTACCTGTCTCTCAATAGTTCAAAGAGGCAAGCTATTTATCTTTTTCTCAGTCCAACCCATAGAAGCATTGATACTACGAAACCGGCCAGGAGAATCCCCACCTGCCATCTGCGAGTAACATCAACGATGGGTACGTAGCGCTCGTTGTTTGGCCCATTATAGACCATGAGGGCTGCAGGACGGTTCCATATAAGTCTGAAATTTTTTGTAAAAGGCAAGCTGAACTGGAATACTTTTGCAAAGGGAACAAACTCTGTGTTCCCAGCTTTGATCATCTCCCCAGCCCACGTTTCTGTCCGCATTCCGTACATCACTCCTTTTTGCTCTCGTCCCCACCGGGTTTGCGACTCGAGACCTTTTTAAGCTCGCTGTTTACGGTACGGAGCGCCGAAAGGACCTCCTCACGGACCTTATTCTCCACTTCTCCCGAGCGTACTCGCTGCCGTAAATCTTTCACGTCATCTTTAAGTCGCTGCCCGGTTTGGCTGTTCTTAATCTCGCTTGCGGTTTCATTCACCATGCTGCCTAACTCAGATAAACCTTCTTGCAGCTCCTCCTTAAACTTCTTGCGCTCATCGCTTTCCCATACGGATCGGATGAGCGACTGTAAATTTTTGCCGAGTTCTCGGAACTCACCGGCAATATCGCCAGATTTCTTCTCGCCACTCTCAGGATTTGTTTCACTCACTTTTCCCTCCTAATCAATTACTCTCAAAAACCGGCGCTTGCCAGCTTGCAGCACTCCGGTGTGTGGAAACGACTGGTTTGGATCGGTCACCAGGTTGCCATCCAGGCGAACGCCTTTTTGTTCGATCAAGCGTCTTCCTTCACTTTTACTACCAACTAATTTACCATTCATCATTACATCCAGAATGCTCTGACCGGGCTGCAGCTTAAAAACCGGAATTTCGTCAGGTTGGTTTCCCTGCTGAAATACGCGAACAAATGTTTCTTCTGCTTGTCCAGCATCTTCTGGTCCAAAGAAAATCTCGACGATTTCGCGGGCTAGCTGCATCTTAACATCCCGCGGGTGAAGTTCGCCAGTGTCCATACTGTGCTCGATCGCTTCGATCTCACTCACACTCCAGCGAGTGATCAGCCGGAAATACTGGCCCATTGCAAAATCAGGCAGGCTCATTACCTTTCCGTACATATCTTCCGGAGTTGTGTTCAAAGGAATGTGGTTGCCAAGCGACTTGCTCATCCGGACAACGCCATCGGTACCCGGTAGGATCCCCATGATAATTCCGATATTCGGTTTTTCACCCATGAAGGCCATGATCTTGCGGGCTGCAGTCAGAATATTGAAAAGTTGGTCGGTACCACCCACTTGAACATCTGCCCGAAGCTCGTAAGCGTCATAACCCTGCATTAAGGAGTAGAAGGTTTCGTGCAGGTAAACGGCGTCCCCATTTTCCCAGCGCAGCTTGAAGTTCTCTCTGGTCAGGAACTGCTGAATGGTGAAATTCGAAGCCAGTTTGATTAGATCGGCAAAGGTTAGCTTCGAAAGCCATTCGGCGTTATAACGAACCTTCGTTTTCTGTTTATCCAGCACTCGGAAGGCTTGCTCAGCATAGGTGCGTGCATTATGTTCAGCCTGTTCTGGAGTCAACTGTGCACGGAGGCGGTCCTTATCGGATGGATCTCCAATGAGTGAAGTATAGGTACCAACGATAAAATATACTTCGTGCCCAAGATCTTGAAACTGGCGCAGCTTACGCATCGTAATGGTGTGCCCCAGGTGCAGGTCAGTTGTTCGCGGGTCGTACCCGCAGTACACTCTCAGGGGACGTTTTTCTTTCTCTGCTTCGATCAGGCGCTGGCGGAGCTCCTCGGTCATCGCTCGCTTCAGCTCTTCATCGCCGTACTCGGTGCCTTTCATCAGGATTTGGACTTGGTCATCAATGTTCATTTGTTCACACTCCGGTAGATCAATTTGTAGATTATAAGAGAAAATGCAGAAAATAGGGAACATTTCCCCATGTTATAATCTGCCAATGTGACGGAGGAACCATGCAGGCTCCGGTATTGGTATTAAATGCTAATTATGAACCAATTAATGTCTGCAATACCCGGCGCGCAATCAACCTCGTTCTGGATGGGAAAGCGATGCTGGTTCTAAACGGCCGCGGAGAGATCAAAACTGTTAGCCAAAGCTTTCCGAGACCATCGATTATCCGCCTGGAAAAAATGGTTAAGCGGCCGCGCCCGCGGGTGAAGCTGTCGAAGCGCGAGATTTTACGCCGCGACGAGTACACCTGCCAGTACTGCGGTCAGAGAGCTTCTTACCTCACCATCGATCATGTAATTCCCCGCCATATGGGAGGCGGTCACTGCTGGGAAAACCTCGTCACAGCCTGTCCTTCCTGCAACCACCGCAAAGGAGGCCGCACAATCGAACAAGCTCAGATGCGCCTCCTTCACAATCCATCTGAACCGCCTCTATCCGCCAGGTACATCTTTGCCCGCCACCTGAACGAAAATATGGATTGGATTCCATTTGTAGATGGTTGGTAGATTCTTAATAATATCCATAAATAAAAGATGGTCGTTTGGTTGTTGATAACCACCAAACGACCATCTTCCTTTTTTAACACCTGCCCGGTTAAATCTCGATCTCCATGAAATCCTCAGCCAGGAACACAGGACCGCCAAAAGACAAGCGTGCCTCTTCCAACATTGGCTCTGTCGGAAAACCCCGCGTAGGATAATGGATAAGATACAAGCAGCCCGCACGTGCTTCTCGTGCTATTTCACCTGCCTGCCCGGGCGACGAATGACCTTTCGATGCTCCAGCCGCCTCATGGATGAGGACATCCGCACCAGTTCCCAGCCCAACTACCTGGGGGCAAGGTTCTGTATCACACGAATAGGCAAATGCTTTTGAGCTCTGCGGAAACTCAACCCGCACCCCGATCGTGGGGATCAAGTGCTGTACTGGGGATGAGATTACGCGGAACTCCTCATTTTCCAACACGGGTGCCATCTCTACGGCTGGTATGCGGTGGAAAGTCACCGGGTAAAAATTAGGCCAGTGTTCCCAACCGTAAAAGTCCATCACGCCCTTCACCCGGTCCAGGGTTTCAACTAAACCATAGATATGTAAGGGTACCCGCCTTCCCAATAGCCACATATCCATGATAAGAAGGGGCACACCTGAGACGTGGTCCGGGTGGAAATGGGTAAGAACTAGGTCGGTTATATTTTTGAGATCGATGTTTGCTTGAGCTAACCTTACGATTGGGTTGCTGACGCAATCAATCAGCAAAGTCCGTTCTTGCCCGATCACCGCCATGTGGGTATTCTCGTGCCTCTCATCAGGAATGGCATTTGCTGAACCGAGAATGACAATTTTAGCCATATTAATGCTGATCGGCAGCTGCCGTGCTTTCATCCGCTTCCGCGAGGTTTTGTATATCTTCTGATTTTGAAGAATACCGGTGCCGGAAGAACAGCGCCGTACTCGCAAGGACAGCTACAGCAAGCGATACCCACTGGTTGATGTTAATCCCCGCAACCTGGGCAGAATCAACCCTGATAAACTCCAGGAGAAATCGACCGACCGGATAGACGATCAGATAGATCAAGAAGATATCCCCCTTCTTTAACCAACTCGAGTAGCGCCTGCCGATCCAAAGCAGCAAGCCCAAATTCATTAAACTCCAGAGCGACTCATATAAAAACAAAGGGTGGAAACGCTCAAACTCCGTGTAAGGCGGAACTCGGAACTGCGGCTCGATATAGATACCCCACGGTAGATTGGTAGGCAGCCCGTATAACTCCTGGTTGAAAAAATTGCCCCATCGACCGATTGCCTGCCCGAACGCAAGAGCAGGTGCAGCGATATCTGCCCATACCGGGAAGCTAAGACCGCGCCGTCGAGTAAACCAGAACAGCGCCAGACCACCTCCGATTATAGCACCGGGTATACCCAGCCCTCCTTCCCAAATGGCAATTGCATCCAATGGGTGTGTAAGGTAAAACAAGGTATCTTTATTTTGGTAGAGGATCTGAGACGGTTGAGGGGTAAAAATATGCCATAGTCTTGCGCCAACGATCCCACCAATAAGCACCCAAATTAAAGCATCCCAAACAAACTCGGAGTTCAATCCCCTCCGGCGTGCTTCCCTTTCTGCAAGGAAAGCAGCAACGACGGCCCCCAGCATGATGATAATTCCATAGAAGCGTATAAAAAGTGGTCCAACCCAAAAGCCTTCAGGCATTTTCTTCCCTCAAAAAAAGATTTTTACTGCTTATGTGAATTTTTCTTGACGTAAGCCTGGCGGCGAACATCCAATATCCGCTGTAAGGCAGTCAGATTAGCAAAAAACGCAATAATACCAATGCCAATCAGTGGGAGATCGACGATCTCTACACCGCTTAGCAGCAAAGCTGGAGCAAGAACCATGTAGCGTTCCAATCGGGTCAGCAGCCCTACTTTGGTATCGTAGCCCAAGGAATGTCCGCGAGCCCTTACATATGAAACCAACACTGAGCCTGCAGCAGCCAGATAGGTCAGGCCTGCTGCCCACCAGTTATCTTCGCGCGTATAAAAAAGCAGCAGCCCAAGGAAGATAACCAGCTCGGAGTACCGGTCAGTAACTGAATCAACAAAAGCTCCGAAATCACTGGCTTCGCCGCGCAAGCGGGCCATGGTGCCGTCCAACGCATCGACAGGCCCCATAAGCAGGATTAAGAAGCCGCCAAGCGCCAATTGTCCTTGTGAAAGGAAATATGCACCTACAGCATTGCCGACCAATCCCAGGATGGTCATCGTATTTGGTGCCAGCCCTAGCCTGTTAAAGAACTTCCCTATTGGATCAAGTACGCCTTTAAACCGTACCCGCATTAAATCTGTAAATGTGGGCCGTTCTTTCTTCACAACTTTTTCCACGAAGTGTATGACCCTTTCCGCTTTGAGAATACAATCGCAAAGCAGGTTGTATGCTAATCTATGGGATGGCTGCTGTCAAGGAAATCGAACTCTTCTGAAATGGGTTCAAAATGAACTGCACAATGTTATTCTAAATCCGAATCCATCTGGATGTTCTTCCTGGGATCATAGTCATCTGGGTCAATCAATACTTCTCGTTCTCGCCCGCCGGTTTGGGCAGGACCGACGATTCCCAGCTCTTCCAGCTCGTCAACCAGGCGGGCAGCCCTCGGATAACCGATGTGCAGGCGACGCTGGAGCATCGAAGAACTGCAGCGGCGAGACGTCCGGACGACCTCGATAGCCTTTTTTATCAGTCCATCTTTATCGCCTAGAACTTCTTCCTCTTTCAGAAGCTCTTCCCATGGCGGTGTCTCATCTTCCATTTCCGGCAAAGCCTTCTGCCAGAATGTGATCACCCGCTCCACTTCCTGATCGGTCACCATAACTCCTTGAGAGCGTATAGGAGCTGCGGCTTCGGGAGGCAGGAAGAGCATATCACCCCGTCCAAGGAGCGTTTCCGCCCCAGTTGAATCTAGGATCACGCGAGAATCAATAGAAGATGCCACCGAGAATGACAACCTGGCCGGGAAATTGGCTTTGATCAAACCGGTAACGACATCTGTACTGGGGCGCTGAGTTGCAACAATCAAATGAATTCCCGTCGCGCGCGCGAGCTGAGCCAGCCGTACGAGCATTGGTTCTGTCTGGTCAGGGGCGCTCATCATCAAATCAGCCAGCTCGTCGATCATCACAACAATTCTTGGCAGCGGCTGGCCTCCCTTGCGGCGGCGTACTTTCCTGTTATATGACTCGAGATGGCGGGCATGCATCTCCTCCAGCAGCTTATATCTGCGGTCCATTTCCGCCACAGTCCAGCGCAGCACACCCAGGATGCGTTCCAGGTCCGTTTCCACTTTCCCATACAGGTGCGGCAGCCCGTTAAACCTAACCAGTTCGACCATCTTCGGGTCGATCATCACCAGCCGTAAATCTTCCGGAGAATTATTCATCACCAGGCAGGTTGTAATCGCCGCGATACAAACCGATTTGCCCGATCCGGTTGTACCTGCGACCAGCATGTGGGGCATCTTTGCCAGGTCGGCAACGACCGGTTGTCCGGAAACATCACGACCTAAAGCAATCGTCAGTGGGCTTCCAACCTTGTAAAATGCTTCTGTCTCCAGGATTGGGCGCAGCCGGACAACGGCTGACCGAATATTCGGTACTTCGATACCTACGTACGGTCTGCCCGGGACTGGCGCTTCAATCCGCAGCCTTTCTGCCGAGAGCGCGAGAGCAAGGTCGCGAGAAAGAGCTGAAATTTGTGCAACACGTACCTTCTGCCGGTTTGCGTCGGTCTCTGCGCCGTTCTTATCTAAAAATCCAGGTTCGATAGCAAATTGAGTAACTGTGGGGCCTACCTTAAATCCAACCACCTTGGCCGGAATGCCAAACTCAGACAGGGTTTTCTCAATCAACCCTGCCGTCAGGTTGATGTTACGTTCATCGGGACGAGAGGAGGCTTCGCTTACAAGCATGTCAAGCTGCGGCAAGCGATCGTCGCGGGTAGGAAGCGGGCCAGCTTTCGCTTCCTCAGACTTCACCCTGAATTTCTTGCGGAACTCGACTGGCAGGATTTGCGTTTTCCGTTTCTGAGGTGAAGGAGCAGGCATGAATTCAACCTCACCGAACGGTGCTACACTGACCGTTGGGCTGTTTTCCATCCCGGCAGGTATTCCTGCTTCACTTCTGGAAGCTTTTTGAGCCCAGTTCATCAACGGATTGGCCAAACCCGAACCAATGATCACGCCAGCAAGGAAAATAGCATCTACGATCAAGTGCGTCCAAAAGAGAGACTGAAGACCAAAAGCTCCCAATCCCATTCGAAGCAGTTCAGTCAATCCCCAACCAATCCTGCCGCCATCCAAACCAAACTCTGCCCGGTCAAGTGAGATGCCGCCTGCTAAGGCAAACAGCATCAAAGCCGAGAATCCTGCTGCTTCGAGGGCATAGATCTGCCGCCAGTTTACCTGGAGAGGAACGCCAGCCTTCTTTTTCAGCATTATCACTCCTAGAACAGCCAAAAGAGCGACGATGAAGACACTGCCGTACCCAAACCAGGTGCGAAGAATTCCAGCCCACCATCCCAAAGTGCTTCCCATGTTCAAGATTCGGAGTTTTGGCAGGGCTAAAAGGGTCATGAGCGAAAGCGCCAACAGGATTACGCCTCCAACATCCCATGCGTAGCGTTGAAATCTGGCAGCCAGTTTTATAACAGCATCCATATGACTGGTTTCAGGCACTGGAGCCGGCGGAGCTTTCACGGTGGTAGTTTTGGAAGCAGGTCTTCCATTCGTCTTGCTCACAGATAGTTTCCCTCTCTATCTCGTATCATGCCTGGTCGGCAATTATACCTTTCTTGCTTCTGGAATAGATGCAATGTAAATGCCAGTCAGAATAAGTATAGCACCAAAAATCTTAAGGGATGTAGGTGCTTCATTGAGGAGAAAATAAGCAAGAATTGTCGATCCAACCGGTTCACCCAGCAGCGTTACCGAAACATAGGCTGCAGAAAGGTAACGGAGTGCCCAATTGAAGGAAGAGTGGCCGATAAGCTGGGGTACAAGTGCCAGCAGTAGCAGCCACATATAGGTATCAGGCTGGTAACCCAATAATGTTTCTCCTGAAACAAACATAAGCACCAGGAGAACAGCAGCTCCCATACCGTAGACAATGAATATATAAGAAAGGAGCGACATTCCAGCAAGTAATCTGCGCCCGATAAGCAGGTAGAAAGCTCCTGATACAGCCCCAGCCAAAGCCAGCATATCACCCAGAAATGCTTTCCCGCGGACAAACTCCGCCAGTGTCGGGCATACCAGCCCGCTCCGGCTCAAGGTGCAAGCATCGGACAAACCCACGATTGCGCTCCCCAGGAATGCCAGGACAAGCCCCATCCAAACCAGCCGAGTAATCGACTCTTTGAGGGCAAGCGGTGAGAGCAGTGCTACCCAAAGTGGAATCGTTGCAACCAGGACGACCGAACTGGCAACAGTCGTATATTCTAAGGATGTGATCCAGGTGGCAAAGTGGAGAGCTAAAAAAGTGCCTGAAAGCAGCCCCAATCCTAACTCACGGCCTCTTATCAAACTTAATTCTTCCCGGCGTTTGGTCAAAACGATTGGAGCCAGGATCAAAGTAGCAATCGTCAATCGAGCAGCAGCAATAACGATGGATGCTGCCTCATTCTGTGCATAGCGAATGAAGATTGAAGCAGTGGAGGTTGTCAGGATGGCAAATAGTATTGCCAGGAGTGGAGGGATAGGAGGTGAGGATGCGGGCTTCATGAGATCAAATCATTGAATTAAGCCATGAAACTGTGGATTTCTGATCTCAAGTGTATCACCAGCCGGGCTCAAGTTCCAGGTTTCTTTATATGGTGGATCACCCTCCCATCAAGGTCACGAATTTTTACCGGACCAAAACTGCGGCTGTCGATGCTCTGCTCACCTGTACCGAGGACGAAAACCTCTTTACCACCTGGCAGCACATGATCGGCCTGCTTAATTAACGTCCCATAATATGCATGGCGAAAAACGAGAATGTCCCCGCGCTTCACGGGCTTGAAAAAGAGGGAGATTTTGCTGATCATAACAAAATCTCCCTCCTGATAAACCGGATATAAACTGTTACCGCTGATCTTAAGCAGCCGGCACATTAGACATTGGGATAGATGATTTCCAATCCGGGGGCATACGGTGCTTTAGCACGTTTGACCGTTACGCCCTTCGTATCCCAGAAAATTTCGCCGAATTCGTTCACGGCTTCCACGAGCTGTACGGATACATCACGGTTTGCAGACTGTCGAGCTTGTGATGCAAGCTGCATGATCCTGTGCACCAGTTGGTGTACTTCTGGATGTTTATCGATATGCTGCTGCTTCATGTAGTCACCCCAGATGATGCGGACTTCCTGCTTCACCTTTTCTGCATGCTCCTCCTTGACAGTGATGTATCGGGACATGCTATTCACGTAAGCCAGGTCCTGTGGATTCCCTGAATTTTGCAGGTCAGCCATCAGATCATTCATCCGCACAACCGTCAGGGCAGCGATGAGCGCTGTGTGAGGGTCATAGATCCCGCAAGGGATATCACAATGTGCTTTCGCACGTTCGAATCCGAACCTTTGGTCCAGAGCCTCTAAGAACTTGTAGATCATATATTTCCTCCTCTATCTACATTAATGATATTCTAATTATGATTTGGGGTATTTCGGTCTAAAATCCACCCGTCACATAATAATGACAAAGGCAGAGATTGTCAAGGAAGTTTAACAACTAGCAGTACTGTATTACGATTTTTAGTGCACCCAGCGCTTGACAATTGTAACCGTGGCGGCTAAAATCCAGGTCAGGTGGAAATTCCAGTACTCAGTACTATAGCGGGAAACTTTATATCCTACAACCAACAACAAAGGAGGAAAGTTATGACTCATATTATTACCAGTCTCTGTTTGCGAGACGCGGGATGTGTTGATGTATGCCCGGTCGAGTGCATCGTTCCAGGGAAACCTCAAGAGCAGTGGCCCTGGTTTTATATCGATCCAGATACCTGCATCGACTGCGGCGCCTGCATCCCCGAATGCCCTTACGAGGCTATATTCCCAGAAGACGAAGTCCCTTCATCTTATACAGCCAAAGGCGGAGAATTCCAGGCAATGCCCGCCGGAACAGCCGGTTTCGATCAGAATTTCAGCGGATCAAATCATCACGGCGAACCAGTCAACATCGTCGGACAGGTGCGCGCCTTGCAAGCTGGCGAATCGGTGGATCTGACGGAAGACATCAAGCCCAATTACGACTATTTCAAGGATGGGCCTGGATATACAGCTGTAGGATAAAGTTCGTCACCCAACCGTAAAATTACAGTTTCGACCTTAGTCGCGAAAAAGCGGGACGTTGGTTATTCGTCCCGCTTTTAATTAAGTTATCTACGCGCCTAGTTCAGTTCCAGGGAGCCTGCACCCATCGTCACATTAATGGTAATTGTTGGCCCATCGCCGGCATGGGTGTATGTATCTCCTTCTTCAACCCAACCTTCACCGGCATCGATGTTCGTCAACCCGCCCTCAAAATCAAGCACTGCAGAAACACCATCCGGAATGATAATCTGAATTGTGCTAATTCCCGATTCTATATTTACATTCGCATCACGTACAAGCTCACCTGAGAAATTCAGCTCGTAGTTGCCAGCACCCGACCGGAAAGTCATATCCTCGAAGTTCGCATTCGCAAGCCCGCGCAGTGTGACATCGGATGCACCGGTCGCGTAGGAAAAGTTGTTCATCTCAACCAGGTTTGGTGATGAAAACTCGAGATCTACTTCTGAAGCCCCGTCCGTGATATCCAGGTTCAAGAGGGATAAGCCGCCCAGTTCATAGTTCCCTCGATACGCCCCGGCGTCAATTTCCAGGCTTACCGGCGTTTCTCCTAAAAGGAGATTCCATTCATTCTCAACATCATCTTCGAAGTTAGGAATTCCTTCGATAGACAGGTCTCCCTGGGTTACGCCTACACTGGGAAAATCTGTGTCCACCTCGGGTTTGAAATCAGGAACATTATAAGAAGCTTCACCTTCCAGTAGATTATCTCCGGCTCCGCCGTTCAATGTTAGCTCACCTGCTCCAAATTCGAGGGAGAGATCAACCGCCTGTTCTGGATCATCTGGTGCAGGAATGATAATTTCATCTGTCTGCAGCGGACCAGTTTCGAGTTGTGTTCCAGGAAGATCGATATTTATTCCGCACGCCATGGTGGCAAGGGCTAAAACAAGAAAGATAATAAGTAATCGATACATTTTGGACCTCCATATGTATGTATTCAATCCCTGTTTCATTCATCAGGGGATAGATTTTTATGCCGCATTTGTTTCGGGCATCTATGTATACGCCAGGTTGTTTAAAAAGTTGCGGTTTTTCGAATCCACCCTGATAAAAGGAAACTTACAATACCGCTATATTGAGAGTATATCACTCCACTACGATTCTTACATTGTGATTCAACTCCCATTCATCGTTCCATGCTACAGCTTTATGGATGCCTTCACGCAGAGGCGTCGTTGGGCTGTAATCGAGTAAAGCCCTGGCCTTGCCAATATTTGCGACATAGTGGGTTACCTCACCGATTCGGGCGTCCTCATAACGGATCTCGGGGCGGATTCCCACGGCTTCCCCTACAAATTCTGCCATCGTGGTCAGACTGTTCCCCTGCCCAAACGCCAGATTGATCGTCTGGTTCGACTCCCGGCCGGTGAGCAGCGTTTCCATCCCACGGATAATGCCATCCACACAATCGTCGACATAAGTAAAGTCGAGGATTTTTTCTTTCCCGTAGATGGTAAGCGGCTCCCGATTTTTTATCTTCCGTATAAAGAGGGGAATCACCCGCTCCATCCGTTCAATATCGTTGTCATATCTCCCGTACACATTGCTGAATCGAAAAACAAGGTAGCGAAGACCGTAGCACTGAGCATAAGAGTAGATAAGCGCTTCTCCGGCGATTTTACTGGCTGAGTACGGGCTTTCTGTAAAAGCAAAATCAGCGTAGGACTCTTCGGTTATATAACGGTGGATATCGCCGTACACCTCACGCGAGCTGCTGAATAGGATCGGAAGATTGTTTGTACGGCAGAACTCCAGTACATTAAATGTCATCGTGATGTTCGCTAAGGCGCGAATGGGCTGCTGTACCAATTCATGTACTTTCGCATGGGCAGCAAGGTGAACCACGATATCCAGGTCAGGAGGGTAATCAACATGGCCAATCCCACCCTTGAAATTATGTGCGGGTGTGCTCAGGTCCTGGAGCAATGTCGGGATCGAATTTGTCCATGTATTTGAACGAACATCGATTCCGAATACATAATGTCCCTTTTCTTGTAGAGTCAGTGCCAGGTTAGTGCCGATCTGCCCGCTAGAGCCTGTAATGAGAACTTTCATCATATCTCCTGGAAGGAATCAGTATGTTTAACACATACAGAGTTAAACGAATTATAAAATATCTCAGCCAATCAAAAACCTACCTGCCCATCACACTTTCCATTATTTCCCTGCCTGTTTTCTCTGTAAATTCGGGGGACGCTTCCTCGACGATGAGTGCCATTGCCAGTGGAACACCATTCCATTCCGGTATTGTCCCCGCCAGGTACCAGGTATAGGTTTGGTTAGAGCCGGCAGAAGCCAGAGCGGTTGTTTCCCAATATGCTTCACCGTCCCTTTGTAATGCTTGTGCTGCGGCGAAGGCTGCTTCTGGCGTATATATTTGCTCCTGGCTTTCTAAATCCGGCAGTCGAACCCAGCCGCGTTGAGGTTCGTTAATCATTATAGCAATCTTCAGCGCTGGTCGATAACCGCCCGAGCTAATAGACGCCGAAGCCGCTGCCATTTGCAATGGGCTGACCCTCAACTCTGATTGCCCCACTGCATTCTCAAGGAAATCAAACGTCTCTGGCAGCTCGGTATTTAGAACATCCAGGCGTAAGTTGGGCGGTGAATAAAAACCGAGTTGGGTATATACCTCCTGAACTCGGTCTGTTCCATCATCTCCACCTGGAGAAAGGGATTGAGCCAGAACAATATTTGCCCCCGGGCAGCCCGCTGCAACCATCTGTCCCCAGGTTTGGCCTGGCCGGTATGCACAAGTTAGCACCTTCTCGTTGAGAACATAATCCAACGATTCTGGTATCTCAGGCAGGCTGCCCTGTTGATATACAGCTGCTAATAAAAAAGGACCCAGGGATGAGCCGGGCTGGTACTGCCCCAGAGCAGCCCGGTTGAAAAGTGGTGTAGAGTTGTCTTGGATTAACGAATTCCACTCAGCTTCGAGCTCATTTGCATTGAAGGCAGGCTGAGAAGCCATCGCGAGAATTTCACCAGTCTCTGCGTTTAATAGCACCAGCGAACCCGAATGACCGCTCAGCGCTTCATCAGCGAACTGCTGAATTTCCAGATCGATGCTCAGCCTGACATTAATCCCGGGCGGCGGCATCCCGGTCATGAGCAGGTGCTGCCAGATCAACCCATCCGGGTTTCCCTCCAATCCGCGTAAATATGGATCCAGGCTTGCTTCCAACCCTGATTGACCGTAAATGGGATGGGTGTATCCGGCAACCGGACTGAGATCCGGGTACCGGATGACACGCTCGTAGCTTCCTCTCGATCCAATACTTTCCATGATCGGTTGTTCATTCCTGTCGAGCAGCGAACCTCGCTGAACGAATCGATCAGCGATCGATCTTCGAGCGTTGTCTGTCCGTGTAAGTAAATCTGGTCCACGGATGACTGACCACCAACCGGAAAATACTGCCGCTGCTGCCAGACCTAATCCAAGCAGGGCGCTCAATACCAGATAAGGCTTTGAATCGTATAGGGGAGCTGGCCGGCTGTCTTCTCTTTCGCTTGTTTGCATTAATAAACCTAAAGAAAGAAACGAGATCAGCAAAGACGAGCCTCCGTAAGAGACAAATGGAAGCGTAACACCAGTCAGGGGCATCAAGCGCAGGTTTCCGCCGATGATCAGAATACTTTGCCCAACCAGGTGGATGGTGATTCCGGCAGCCAGATAGCGGCGAAAAGTATCTGGTGCTCGCAGAGCCAGGCGTAGACCCCGGTTCAACAGCAGTGCCAGGATCAGCAGCAGGCCAATAGAGCCAATCAACCCGGTTTCTTCAGCAATTGCAGCATAGATGAAATCCGAATGCGGCACCGGCACAAGACCTGGGCTCCCCAATCCCGATCCGCGCCCAAGAATTCCTCCGTTTGCAACCGCGAGCAGCGACTGGATAATTTGATACGAGCCGCCAGCCGGATCAGCCCAAGGATTGATCCAGGCATCCACCCGGATACGGACAACATCGAAGAAAAAATATCCGCCAATCCCAGCCAGGATCAATCCTCCCAGGCTCGCAGTCAGAATCCGCAGGCGCCCCGAAGCTGCATAAACTACTGTTGCGTAAATAAACAGGAGCACAGAGGCTGTTCCTAAGTCCCGCTGGACGGCGAGCAGCAGCAGTGCCAGGCCAATCATGACCAATGTAGGGGCCAGCAAGGGCATCAATCCCGGGAAAACCGGTCCTTGTAAGGCACGCCGGTCTGCCAGGAACGCTGCCAGGTAAACAATCAGAAGGAGCTTGAGCGGCTCAGAAGGCTGGAAGTAAACACCGCAGCAGCCCAGCCACAACCGTGGGGTCCAGCCCGAAGGATTTGTGCCAAACACCAGGGTGAGGGCAGTGAGCAGCAGCCCGCTTGTCAGCCAGATATACTTGTACCGGCGCAATATGGAGAGTTCTCTTGGAAGCCGCAGAATTAGAATAAATGCTGCCGATGAGATGACCAGCCACAAGCCCTGACGAAGCCCAAAATCAGGAGCCAGCCGTAAGATGGTCAGGATTCCCCAACCAGATAGCAAAAGACCTGCCGGGAGAATGTATGGATCTCGCTCAGGAAGCCTGCGTCTCGTCTCTCGGTCCGTAAAAAACGCGCAAAGAGCCCAGCCGATAAATACGAGCAGAGCGCTCCAGCGCAAGGATACATCCCAGGTGCCAGCTTGAACAGCGGGAACAACTGTAAGGCTGATTGAAAAAATCCCCAGGAAAAAAGCTGCAAGGATTATCAGCCGGCTCTGAATGTGATCGATAGAAGTGGATTCAGATGAGAACAAAGTTTATTTTAAGTACTTCCCTACCAGCAGGCTTAGTCGCTCTTTTACCTCTGCTGGAATAACCGAAGGATTGGTGATAACCGCTGAGGAGAGAGCCGTACCACAGGTGCATTCCCGTTCGAGTTTCAAATCCTTCGCCAGATTTCGCACAGTCTTTTTAGCTGTTTCAGCATTATGCTGCAGCGTCTCAATGACCATTTCCACAGTTACGGGTTTTTCACTCACATGCCATACATCGTAATCGGTCACATGCGCCATAACGGCATAACAAATCTCAGCTTCTCGGGCAAGGAAAGCTTCTGGGGATGATGTCATGCCAATCACAGCCAGGCCCCACGAACGGAAAGTGTTTGACTCCGCTTTCGTCGAGAACCGTGGACCTTCGATCGTAATCATCCCTCCACCGCGATGGACCTTACCTCCTGCCAGGTCAGCAGCCTTTGCGACCATGTTCGATAGGTCTGGGCAAAATGGATCAGCAATGCTGATATGAACCACCAACCCACCCTCAAAAAAGGTACGCTTGCGGTTTCGTGTGAAATCAAAAAGCTGATCTGCAACAACAATATCTCCAGGAGCAAAATCTTCTCGTAAAGAACCGCAAGCGCTGATGCCCACAATTCGCTCCACACCAAGAGATTTCATAGCATAGATATTCGCCCGGTAATTGATTTCCGACGGTGATATCGAATGACCAGCGCCATGTCTTGCAAGGAAGGCTGTGCGAGTACCCTCGAGGGTACCGACCACAAGAGGTGTGCTTGGCTTGCCAAAAGGTGTGTTGAGGTCGAACTCTTCCACATCCTCTAAACCAGGCATGGCATAAATACCAGACCCCCCTATGATACCCAGGACAGCTTTCTTCTCCATTCCTGAAAACCCCTCCCTTTTTCCTAACGACCCATGATTGCTGCTCGAACTGCTCTTTTGCTTTCTTCTATGATCCGATGTTGACATCAATGACGACCTGTCCAAGCCGGACCTGATCTCCCGATGTGATCACCAGCGAAACGTCTACTTTCTCATCGTTCAGAAATGTACCGTTCGTCGAACCCAAATCTTCTAACCACCACTGGTTTTGCCTGAACACAAACCTGGCATGCTGCACGGAAACTGTCAGGTCATCGATAAACACATCGCATGCAGGATCCCTGCCAATGGTGACATTCAACTTTTGGAAGCTTGCCGGTTCCGTTTCAGTTTGAGGGTGCAGTATTAAGGCAGCCGGCTGGCGTGCCGCTGCCGCCTGGCTGTGACGTTTCAGATCTCGCCAGAGTGTGATCATTGCCCAGGCGAGGAATGCGTACAGGCTGAGCGCCAGGATTATCCGAAGTACCAGGAAGACTGTAACATTCATCCAGGCCTCTTAAAATTGTACCTGTTAATCTTAATCAGGATTGTACTCCTGGGTTTCGCTAGAAGATCGATCTTCTTCTACCCCAAAAATAATAGAGGTATTCGCAAGGTAGATTACATCTCCCGGAAGCAGCTCGCACTGTGATACGCGCTGACCGTTGACAAACGTTCCACCGGTTGAATCAAGATCAAAGATCATATAGCGGCCTTTTACCAGGCGAATTTGAGCATGAAATCGAGAGATATGGGGGTCTTTAATACTGAGCTGGTTTTCTGAGTTCCGCCCAACATTAATTACACCGCCCTTTAATGGGAAGATTTCATCTCCGTTGATGATTAAAAATGCGTTCGTTCCTTGATTTTCTTTTGATTGTCCTGCCTCCACACTCATCGCCATCGTCTCGACCAATTTCTCGACCCGGTGTTGGGCATACATCCTGATCTCTTCGCTGCCAATCTGATCGTTAGGCGTTATGTTGATGACCGGGTAGGATGCAAATTTCAAACCAGCTTCTTCGCCGGTTGTTATGATAAGTTGGAGGAGCTCGTCGAGCAGTGGCTGGTTTGCCCTGAGCTCGGCAGCTCTCGACGGACTGGCTGCCAGCGTATAGAGACTTGGCGCCCAGACAATGCCGTCCGACTGAGGGTCCAGGTTAGCTTTCATTAAAGCAATGAGGTGCTCCCCTAAATTCGGGGAATGGTTCCCGGGAGTTAAAAGCCGGGCCGCCCCTCCCTCGATAATTGCTTGTAACCGAGCTTCAATTTGATCTAAACGTATTTTCAATATAGATCCTCAGGCATAGTCTTTGACACGCCGTATTATAATTCATTCAAATGGGAGGAAAAGATTCCGGTTTTCGCGAAGTCGAACACACCGCCGATTGGATGCTCGAAGTCTGGGCGCCCAGCCTGTCCGGGCTGCTCGAGCAGGCAGCCCGAGGCATGTATGCGCTTTCGGGGGTTGAAATTAAAGAGGGTGATAGGAATTTCACCAGTTTCGAGCTTCGCGCCCGCGATCCGGAAATCCTCCTGGTCAGGTTCCTTTCCGAGCTTCTTTATTACGGAGAAAGAGAAAACATCGCTTTCGATACGTTTGAGCTGGACCACAGCGGGGAGGTATTAAAAGTCAGGCTTGGAGGAGCAGAGATCATCTCAGTCAAAAAGGAGATTAAAGCTGTAACCTACCACAATTTGGAGGTAAAGCAGCTTGTGGGGGGTTTGGAAGCAAGCATTGTTTTTGATGTATAGAAAGGTGGAGAATGGTTTCTCTAATGGATCTGAAGCAGATAACGGAATATGAGTGGGAGATACCCAAATCCTTCCGTCAAGATATGCGTGTGCCTGTTCGGCTGTTTGCCACCCGGAAGCTGCTAGAAAAAGTAATGGAGGACAAATCTCTGGAACAGGCAGTAAATTCAGCAACCCTGCCTGGCCTCGTCGGACATGTAATCGTCATGCCTGATATGCACCAGGGCTACGGCTTTCCTATTGGCGGTGTAGCAGCGACAAGATTTCCGGACGGTGTAATCTCACCTGGGGGCATCGGGTACGACATTAATTGCGGTGTGCGTTTGTTAGGATCCCAAATCTCAATCGATGATGCGGAGAATTACCTGACAGACCTTGCTGCATCTTTAGACAAGCACTGCCCGAGCGGTGTAGGATCAAAGGGTGGTATCAGGCTGAAATCTGAGGAGCTGGATAAGCTCTGTCGAGAAGGGGCGCGTTGGGCTAAAAAGAACGGCTTTGCCACTGAAGCTGACCTGATCCGCACTGAGGAAGGAGGCAGGTTGGAAGGAGCGGATCCAACAAAGGTAAGCAAGCGGGCAAAGGAACGAGGGCACGATCAGCTCGGCACTCTCGGCGCTGGTAACCATTTCATTGAGGTGGATACCGTCGATCAAATCTTCGATCTGGATGCTGCCCGGGCGATGGGGCTTTCCGAGGGGAATCTCGTGGTTCAGATCCACTGTGGTTCACGCGGCTTTGGTCACCAGATCTGCTCTGATTATGTGGACCAGTTTCAGGATGCTGTCCGGCGATACAATATTAAACTGCCAGACCGCGAGCTAGTTTGCGCTCCCCTCAATAGTCCTGAAGGAGAAGCATACCTCGCTGCCATGCGCTGTGCAGCAAATTATGCTTTTGCTAACCGACAGGTGCTCGCCCATCTTACCCGCCAGGCATTTGAAGAAGTGTTCGCAGGAAAAGTACTGAACTGGCAGCTTCACCAGGTGTATGACATTGCTCACAACATGGGAAAGATCGAAACCCACGAGGTAGAAGGTAAGCAGATGAAGGTCTGTGTGCACCGAAAAGGAGCCACCCGCGCGTTTGGCCCGGGTGCACCAGGTCTTCCTCCTGAATATTCTGTCACCGGTCAGCCTGTGTTAGTCCCAGGCAGCATGGGTACCTCATCATGGGTGCTGGTGGGTACAAAAACCAGTATGGAGCTTTCGTTCGGTTCAACGTGTCACGGTGCCGGCCGGGTGATGAGCCGCGCTAAAGCCAAGAAAGAAGTCCGCGGTGACAAGCTTCGCCAGGAACTGAAAACACAGGGAATAAAAATACGAGCCGGGTCGATGGCAGGACTTGCGGAAGAAGCCCCATCAGCCTACAAAGACGTCGATTCGGTCGTCGATACCGTTTCCGGTGCAGGGATCGCTCGCAAAGTTGCCCGGCTGAAGCCTGTCGTTGTGATTAAGGGTTAAAATGGATAATAGGAAAGATAGATATAAGGAGGGAAGATAATGGTAAAAAATATTGGTATTGCTATGATATTAATGGTATTTCTACTCTCGGCCTGTGCTCCACCTGCTTCCGGTGAACCAACACAGACGCCAACACCCGCTCAAACCGCAGACCCCAACGGAATTCCAGGCACGAGTAATGAAGACGAAGGTTCAATTCCTTCTCCCCTGGAACCCTTGCCCAACGAGGAGAACATGGTACGAGGTAATGTATTTATCGATAATTTAGAAGTGCTGCTCTTAGAAAGCTTCCCAATACAGGCGGCTCTGCAAATACAAGGTTCGCTGCCAACTCCATGCCACAACTTGCGAGCAGACGTCAACTGGTCTGAAGGTGAACCCCGTATCGATGTAGACCTCTATTCCCTTGCTGACCCCGATTCAATTTGCGTCCAGGTTCTGGAGCCATTTGATACAAACATCAGCCTTGGCAGCTTCCCTGAAGGTGAATATACAGTTTGGGTAAATGGAGAACTGGTCGGCGAGTTTACAGCACCTTAGGCTTCGCCAGTACTGTACTGATCCCCGCAAACTTCGCATTCGTTAGCTCTGCGAGATCTACCGGCGACATCCGTATGTTAAGACCCCGCTGTCCACCGGAGATATGTATTTCATCGAATACCTGGGCGATCTCATCGATGATTACCTGAAAACCACGATTTAGAAGCGCAAGTGGGGATATGCCGCCTGCTTGCAATCCGGTCAGCGCCTCGGCCTCCCGCTCGGCCGGCAGGTTCACCTTTTTCTCCCCCACG
>Ga0105092_10000273_pt1 | contig 26403 bp, 20 predicted proteins | sample PPLLak2March2015_FD_87021 | JGI IMG/M metagenome (GOLD analysis project Ga0105092, IMG submission 87021) | Freshwater sediment microbial communities from Prairie Pothole Lake near Jamestown, North Dakota, USA - PPLs Lake P7 Core (1) Depth... | ecosystem: Environmental > Aquatic > Freshwater >... | reverse complement strand
GCAAAGCGTTCCCAAGGATCGATTGGTCATCTTGTATTGAGCTTGCCCCCATCACCTGGCCAGTTTGGCCTATGGCATTCTTCACGAAAAGGGTTACCGCAACATGAAAGTCCTCGATGAGGGCCTCGTCGGCTGGTATCAAAAACGCTACCCGATGGAAGGGACGAAAATCCGCTAGCCGCAGACGATGTTAGGCAAAGACGCGGTGATTCTCCTCAGCGGTGGAATCGACTCCGCCACGGTCGGGGCGATAGCCAAACGGCAAGGGTTTCGACTTCACGCGCTGAGTTTTCGCTACGGCCAACGCCACCACCAGGAGATTGTCGCCGCCGGAAAAGTCGCCGCTTTTTTGCAAGCAGAAACGCACCGGGTCATCGATCTCGATCTGCGCGCCATCGGCGGTTCCGCGCTTACCGACCAGATCAAAGTGCCTAAAGGTCGCAGCGCGGCGGAAATAGCCCACGGCATACCCGTTACCTACGTCCCGGCGCGCAATACAATCTTCCTTTCCTTTGGCCTGGCCCTGGCGGAGCGCATCGAAGTCGAAGATATTTTCTTTGGCGCCAATCAGCTCGATTACAGCGGTTATCCGGATTGCCGAGCGGAATACATTCGCGCCTTCGAGCAGATGGCGAATCTCGCCACCAAAGCCGGGGTCGAAGGCAAAAGCCGGATCAAGATTCACGCGCCCCTGATTGAAATGGCCAAAGCCGAGATCATTAGAAAAGGGGTCGAACTTGGCGTAGACTATGCGCTTACCTGGAGTTGTTACGATCCGGCATCAGACGGGCGAGCCTGCGGGCTGTGCGATAGCTGCCAACTTCGGTTGAAAGGATTCAAGGAGGCCGGGCTCGACGATCCCGTCCCCTACGTCGGGCTTTGAGTCCAACCGCCCATGCTACCCGAACCCTTTACATCAGAATATCTCAGCCAGTTGGAAACTCTGCGGCTGCGCACGAGAAAAGAGTTCCTCGGTAGCCAGACCGGGAGCTACTCCTCGCCGCGACGGGGTACGAGCCTGGAATTTGCCGATTATCGCAGATACTCGCCGGGGGATGACCTGCGCTACCTGGATTGGGGTATCTATGCCCGCACCGACCGCCTCTATGTCAAACTATTTCGCGAAGAGGTCGATCTTTTCGCCTATATCTTTGTCGATGCCAGCGCATCGATGGCCTTTCCCTCGCCCAGGGAAAAATTTCTGCCGGCGAGCCACATCGCGGCATCGCTTGCCTACGTCGTGCTGGCAAATCACGATCACGTCAAGCTCCATCTGCTTGGCAACTCAAACCATGCGCCTTCGCCCTTTTATCGCGGCCGTCGCCGCATAACCGATTGCATTCACTTCATGACCTCAGCGAATCCGGAGGGACCCTTGGAACTAGCCCCGGCGTTGGCGGAATATTTGCGCATGCTGCGCCGGCCCGGAAAGGCGATCTTGATATCCGACTTCTTGATGCCCCCTTCGTCGTACCAGCAAGGGCTCAATCTGCTGCGCGGCTTCAATCTCGATATCGCGGTGATCCAAGTTCTGACCCGCCAGGAAGTGGATCCACCGTTTCCCAATGGCGGGCTAAGGCTCGTTGACAGTGAAACCAACGCGGAAATTGGCTTCCAATGGGATGCCGCTGCGCAGCAGGACTATAAATCGAGATTGGCGCAACATAATTCAGAAATCCGCAGCTTCTGTCATCAAAGCGGCATCCATTATTCCCTCTACGTGACCGACCGCGAACTGGACGACTTCGTCTTTGCGACCTTGCCGGCCATCGGTCTTTTCAAATAATCCATGGAATTTCTAAACCCCACAGCCTTATACGGGTTTTTGGCGCTGCCGCTACTGCTGATTCCCTATCTAATCAGGCGGAAACCGCAGCGCGTCATCTTTTCGAGCCTGCTCTTGTTCAGTGTGCCGGAAAAGCGCGCCGGTGGCCGGCCGTGGGGCAGACTGCGTCTGCCGCCGATTTTTTTTCTGCAGCTCTTGTTGTTGACCTTGGTAATCGCGGCGCTGGCAGAACCGGTCTTCTCCGTCCGAACCTCAAGGATCGCCATCGTCTTTGATAACTCGGCGAGCATGCAGGCTCTTTTCGGTCAACAAACGCGTTTTGCGCTGGCTCAGGAGAAAGCCCGCGGACTGCTTTCGGACCTCGGCCCCGCTGCCACGGCGGATCTCTATCTTACCGTACCGCGGTTGGAAAAAGTGCGCGCTGCCAGTCTCGGACCGGTCGAGGCCGCCGGCATCGTCGGCACTCTGACGCCCTACGATTTGCCGGATGCGCCGATTGACTATCAGGTCGTCCTGAGCCAGATGGTGAGAGAACAAAAATATGACCGCGTCTATCTCATCACCGACCATCCGGCGGTAGGTCAGACGGATGCCCTGAGGGTCCTTACCGTAGGACAGCCGCGAGATAACTTCGCCGTCAGCGCGTTTAATATTTCGCACTCGTCGCTGGTGGGCTCTCGCCTGGAAGGGACGGCTGAGATCGCCAATTTCTCGGCCAAAGACGAGCGGATCAAAGTTGTTCTTCGGGGTGGCAGTGCCGTACTATCCAGCCGTGACCTGGTCGTTGAAGCGGGCAAGACTGCGGCCGCAATCTTTTCAGGACTGCCAAACCATCCGTACTACGAGCTGGAAATCGATAACCGTGACGGCTTACCAGTCGATAACCGACGCTTTGCGGTGCCGCCGGCGGGGCAAAATTTGCGTATACTCGGGATCTCGCCTCGACCCCAGGCTCTGAATAGTCTTCGTGCCATTCCCGGGGTGAGCTTGGATCTCATCGCTCCCCAAGAATACGACAAAGCCGATCGCAGCGGCTACAGTTTGGAAATCTTTCACTACTCAACGCCCGCCGTGCCCCCGGCAAATCCCGCGCTTTTCGTGCTGCCTCCCGATAACAACCCGCTGGCGGAACTAGCAAAACCGGTCTCCCGACCCATCGTTTCGAGCTGGCGCGAACCCCATCCGATTACCCGCTATGTCAATTTCGCTCTCTTCCGCCCGGCCTTTTCCCGGCCCTTGAAGCCGCGGCTATCCGGCGAGGCGATTATTGAAAGTCCGTCCGGGCCACTCGCTTTGGCCACGGAGCGCCAGGGGGTTCGTTATCTGGTTCTGGGATTCGAGATCTTTCCCTATCTCGGGCGAGAAAATCTGCCGGTTTCAGTCTTCACGTTGAATCTTTTGGACTGGTTCTTTCACGGTTCGGGAGCCGAGCGCCGAGCTACCGGCGCGCCTCTCATCTTTAGCGCTGCACCACAGGAAAGCTTTTTGCTGACGCCCCGAGGAGATAAAATAGCCCTCGATCGCGGTGCGAATAGTTTTCCCGCTACCTATTTCCAGGGTTTGTACCAGTTCCAGCGGGGCAGCCACCGAGAGCTCTTTGCCGTCAACCTCGACCATAAGAACGAGTCGGATCTGCGCCAACCCACTCCCATCGCAATCCGCGAGGCGAGCTCCGCCGCCGTCAATGTCTCGGCGCTCTTTTCTATCTGGCCCTATCTACTATTGATCTCGCTGGTTCTTTTGTTCGTCGAATGGTTCGTTAATCCACGCCCGATTCGAAGCGCGTTCGGGCTGAGATCGCCTCCGGCCACATGAAAGAACTGCTCTCAGATATCGAATTTGCCAAACCGCTGTTCCTGTGGCTGATGCTGGGACTGCCGCTCCTTTGGTTACGCCTCCGCGATCAAAGGTTGATCGTCATCTTGGGACGAACCCTGAGTCTTTTGCTGCTGACTCTCGCTCTCGCCGATCCGCACCGGGTCACTCAGCAGGCCAGGGAAGAGGAGCGGCTTTTTGCCTTTGATATTTCGCAAAGCGTGACCACCGGCATGCGCCGCTGGATGGAAGCTACGGCTCAGGGAGAGTTGGCCCCGCGCCCCCGAGATCGCGTCTTTGTGTTCGCCTCCGATGCCAAGGAAAGCCCGGGCTGGCGGGACTGGCTCAAAAGGGACGGCGGGGAACAGGAGGCGGTGCCGACGGCAAAGACCAACCTGGAAAAGTTGTTGACCACCTTGCTGGCTCTTTCGCCCGCTCCGCGAAGCGTTTTGTTGTTCACGGACGGCTGGGAAACGGAAGGGAATATTGAACGGTTGCTACCTGCAATCGCGGCCTCCGGACTCAAGATTTTTCCCATCGTTCCGGCCGAACCGCCCAAAATCGACAATGTCGCGGTAAACAAACTTGTGGTCCCTAATCAAGGCAAGAGCGGCGAAAGCGTAAATCTAAGAGTCGTCCTGGAAAATCAGAGCGAGCGGGAAGTGGAGGGCACCTTGGTCTTGACCCGCAACGGCCAGAATCTGAAATCCGAGGGTATCAAACTCAAGCCGGGGAGCCAGATCTACACTTACCCGACCACCTTTCCCGACAATCCGATTACATCTTATCGAGCCCAGTTCACCCCCCAACCAGGCGGTCTGGATATTAACTTGGCAGACAACCAGGCGGTGGCATGGGTAAGCGTAAAAACCAAAGCCAAAGTCTTGCTGCTCAACGGCCAGAGCGGTGGCGGTCGATATTTGGAAGAAATTCTCAAACGCCAGGGCTTCGAGTTCACCTCGCGCGCCGCGGATAATGCTCCGTCCCCGGCGGGCTACGCTGTGGTCATCTTCAATAACGTCGAGCGGGGCAGGTTTTCTTCGAACTATCTAACGGCCATCGAGCGGCATACAGCGCAGGGCAACAGCTTTTTGATGCTGGGAGGCGAGGCGAGCTTCGCCCCAGGAAGCTATAACCGCACGCCGATCGAGGCGCTGCTGCCCGTAGAGCCGAAGGAACCAAAGCGCGAAGAAAAAAACCGAGCGGTGGTCCTGGTAATAGACAAATCCGGCAGCATGCGCGAAGAAAACCGTATTCTTTACGCCCAGGAAGCGGCCAAAGCCGTCGCGCGCCAGCTCAAGGATAATGATCTATTGGGCGTAGTGGGCTTCGACGTGACCCCTTTTGTGGTGGTGCCCTTGGAACCGGTAGGCAAGCTTCGGGGGGTGATCGATGGTCAGATCAACCGTCTAAAGCCCGGTGGCCAAACCTACTTTTATCCCGCGCTTGTTGAAGCTAAACGCCAAATCGAGCGCGCCAATGCGGCGCGCAAGCACGTAATTTTGTTGAGCGATGGCGAGACCCGCGGTACCCAGGGCGAGCTAGTCGATCTCGTCAGCTTGATGAAAAACGAGATGAAGGTCACCATTTCCACGGTGGCCATCGGCGCCGAGGCCGACGTTCGAATCATGAAACGAATCAGTCAATACGGCGGCGGTTTTTTTCATCAGACGATCGACCCGACTTCGCTGCCGCAAATCGTCATACAGCAGCTCCAGGAGAACCCTCCGGAGGAGCCTAAAGGGGAAAGAGAGCTGACCCCGGTTCAAGAAAGAGGTTCGGAGATACTTGCCGGCTTCTCGGTGAAATCCTATCCACGGCTGCTTGGCTACATGGAGACCGAGTTGAAGCGGGGAGCCCACTTGGATCTCATGCTGCCGAGGGAAGACCGCAAGGCCCCTTTAATGGCTTCCTGGCGATATGAGAAGGGAAGAGCCGCGGCTATGACGACCGACTTCGAGGGTCGATGGAGCAGGAACTGGATCCAGTGGAGCGCTTTGCAACTGTTTTGGGGCAAGGTCTTCGGTTGGCTTCACCCTAGCGATGAGCGCGACTCCATACCGGTTCACGAAGCCCGGGTGGGCCTCTCGGCGAATCGACCTTTTTTGGATTTGTTCGTCTATGAGGACACCGGGCCGGAGAGCCATTTCCACTTTGCCGTCAATGGCAAAGGCGGCAAGGTAGAAGGAGGTTTACAAAAGTTGGCCGCCGGCCATTATCAAGTCGCGCTCCCTTTAGCGACTCCGGGGGATTATCGCATCGACTTAACCGAGGAGCGGCGGGGACGGCGGATCGTCTATCCGCCCATCGGTTACAGCTTGCCTTACGACCTTGACCAGGAACTTCCGCGAGCAGATTATAACCTGCGGTTGCTCAACAAACTGGCTCAAGCCAGCGGCGGAGAGGTCAATCCAAAACTAACCGAAGCATCGAAAAAACCAGAGTTTACAGATGCTTACCAACCGCTACGCCAGCTATTCATGGTATGGGCGGCCGCGCTTTTTCTATTGGAGATTGTGGCCCGGAAGCTATTTTTCAGCGAGCCTTGAGCAATAAGCTATCCCACCCTCTTGCCATCTTCCAAATCCCCTTAGAGGATAGAGTTTTAGGGCCGAATTTTTTGTTTGACACGGTATTCGAAACGGTTTATTGATTGAGGACTTCTTTCTATGGGCCTGGAAACTCAACATACAGGCATCGGGAGAACGTTTTCCGGCCAACGCCAACTGCTAGCCGTTCCATCTCTCTTTAAGACTCTAGTTTGGCTGTGGTTGATTAGCTTCGTCCTGGCCTCAAAGCCCAGCCCGGCCCAAGGGGTTAGCCAGAAAGCACCACGAAAAGAGACTCCCAAAGGCAAAACCACCGCTCCCACTCCCCCGTTCAAGAGACTGACAAAAGCCACGGCTGAGCCTTCCCCAATCGACAACTTGGAACGGCGCGAGTATGTCGTTCAACGGACAAAAGCGGGTGATACGCTTCATGAGCTATTGAGCCGGTTTGGCTTGTCAACTAACGAAAAACAGCTTTGGACCAGGTCGATTCAACAAAATATTGGGGTTCGGGGACTCCTACCAGCCGGCAAGGAAGTCCATTTTTATTTCACTAGGCCAACCCCCGGCCAGCGCCAGGCGCCACAGTTAAAGGCGATGGAAGTCGACCTCTCCGAAGCGGCAACTCTGACTTGGGAAAAAGGAATTAGAGGGATTTTGTTTCAGAAGCGCGAAAAACCATTTGATGTAGAGCTCAAGACGGCTACGGCTTCAGTGGAGAATTCGCTTTTTGAAGACGGCCAAAAAGCAGGCATCAATCCGAGTTTACTCTCCCAACTAGCCGACATTTTTACTTGGGACGTAGATTTGGAAAGAGAAGTCCGCAAGGGCGACAGCCTCAGAATCTTATACGAGGAGAAAAGCCGAAGGGGCCAGCAAAAGAAGACTGCGCTGCGCATCCTGGCGGCTGAACTGACGAGCGCCGGGCAGAAATTCACCGCGATCTACTTCGAGAAGCAAAAGGGCCAGGGAAACTACTACAACTTGGAGGGAAGAAGCTTGGCTCGCTCTTTTTTGCGTTTTCCCGTGGAGTTTACTAACATCACCTCCCATTTTGCTCATGCCCGCTTCCACCCCATTCTAAAAGTTAGTGTGCCTCATACGGGGGTGGATTTTGCCGCCAAAAGAGGTACCCCAGTCCGGGCCGTGGGAGATGGCGTGATTATGCTAGCGGATTGGAACGGTGTATACGGTAAAATGGTCGAAATCCAACACGATTCGACCTACACGACCCGCTACGCCCATCTCGAAAGATTTGCCGAAGGGATTCGAGAAGGCACCGCGATCACTAGAGGACAGGTCATTGGCTATGTGGGGTCCACCGGAAGGGCCACTGGGCCACATCTGCACTTCGAGCTCTACAAAGATCAGCAGTATGTCGATCCCTTCAGCATCGATTTTCCGGCCGAGGATCTGATCGAACCGGCCCTGCAGAAGCTGTTCGATAACCAAAAGCAGATTTTCCTCGTCGAGCTCACCTCCGCGCCTCAGTCCTAGCCCTCTTCATCCGGGCGACGATAGTTCCTTGTTAAATGCCTAGAGACGAGGAGTTGAATTGACAGGCAACGATAGATACACTACTTTCTGAAGAGCCGATCTTGCAGGAAGACTGAGGCCAGCGACCCATTAAGAGCCTCTCAGGATAGATTCCCGAGGGGTTTTTATTTTCTTTAGGAGTGGAAAAATATGGCAACTCAGGATGTGCGCGTCCCCATGACCGGTCGGGGCTACCAGTCGTTGATGGAAGAATTGAAGCGCTTAAAGGGAGTAGAAAGGCCAAAAATCGTTCGCGAAATTGAAGAGGCCCGCGACCACGGAGATCTCTCGGAGAATGCCGAGTTTCATGCGGCTAAGGAAAGGCAGTCGCTTTTAGACGTGCAGATTCGAGAGATCGAAGATCGGCTCGCGCGCGCGCAGGTGATCGAGATTTCCAAGTTGTCAGGCGACAAAGTCGTATTCGGCGCAACGGTGTCTTTGGCCGATGGTGATACCGGCGATAAGGTGGTATATCAAATTGTCGGTGATCATGAGGCAGAGCCCAAGAACGGGAAAATTTCTATTAGCTCTCCCGTAGCCCGTGCTTTGATCGGCAAGAGCGAGGGAGATGAGGTTCAGGTCCACACCCCGACGGGCGTCCGTTCTTTTGAGATTTTGAGTGTAGCGTACATCGAGTAGATACGCTCCGTCTGCCGGTGGCGCGGGCCTGACGGAAACGGGACCATGTCCTTTTCGGACGAAAAGCTTGGTCGCGGTCTTGCTCCAGCGCCGCGATTTATCCTACAGACCGCCGGTGCCCGGTTTAGTTCTGCCGGGTCTTTTGCTAAGAGGTATACCTGCCCGCGGCAATTTCATCGCCCTTGGAGTTTTTGGTTTGTAGGGTTTTTTATTTGCCTCTTTCCGTCATTTTGCCCCGCAGAAATACTCATTGAGCCGCGCATCGGCTTTCACGGGGTCTTTCAACTCGGTCGCCCTTTCCCTCTGGAAATTCAACTCAGCAACTCCGGACGGCCCGCCGATGGAACTCTAGAAATCGCGGTTTGGAAAGGGGGCGCAACGAAAGGCGGCGCCCCTTATGCGCTATTTTATCGCCGGGATGTGTTTCTCTCCGCTCAATCGCGCAAGCTTGTCCAGCTCACCGTCGATCCGGATTTTATCAGCCGGCCCTTGAAGATCACGTTCCTGAGCCCCACCGAGACGGTGTCGCGCGAGTTCGACCTGCGGCGTTACTTTTCACCCGCTCCGGTGATCTTGCTGGTAAGCGAAGGCAATACGATTCTGCCGGTCTCCGTCGGTGCTTCTTTATCCAGTCGTTTGGTCGCCCTTAGCTTGGCCGAGCTGCCCGCCGACCCGCGGGCATTGCTCGGCGTCTCGCATCTGATTCTCTATGACCAATCGTTGCGCGATTTTTCTCGCTCGCAGCAGCTGGCCCTCGACGCCTGGCTGACTGCCGGCGGCAGGTTGGTGATTGTCGGAAGTCTTAATTACCCGCTCTATCAGGAACCGTCGATCAGCCGTTTTCTGCCGGTTCGCGTGACGGGAATCAAACGAGTCTCGCTTTCGCCCGGTCCAGGCCAAAGCGAACGTCTGCCGCCCATCGCCAACGTCTGGGCGCAGACCTCGAATGTTGTCGCGGGAAAGGTGCTGGCCGAGGCGCAGGGCATGCCGGTTATTGTCGAAACCAGTCGAGGAAAAGGCCGGATTACCTACTTGTCCCTCGACATCGGCCGGCCGCCGCTCTCCCAATGGGACGGTTTGCCGAGGTTTGTGCAAAATCTATTGACCCCCGTAGAGGCTGAGGATCTATCGCCACGCACCCGCTGGGATGATGCGGTTTTCTCGCAGCTCATCCTAAGCCCTTCGTTCATTTCCGCTTATCTTCCCACCGGCTCACTGTTCGCGGCCATCGTCGGTTATCTGATCGGCATCGGCGCTTTGGCTTGGCTTTGGCAATTCCAGCGTTTCCCCAGGCGTGTGCTAGTGATCTCGTTGATATCCTTTGTCGTTCTTTCAACCGTTGGGGGCTATCTCGTATTCGGCCGCGGCGGTAATATTCCCGATGGCGTGCTGCTCTCATCGACCGTTATGGAAAGCAGCGCGGATGGCTATGTGGAGGCCCAGTCGAACTTGGCTATGTTTTCTACCCAGATTCGCGAATACAGCTTGCAGTTGGAACGGGGCTGGATGGATTTGATTCCAGTTTCCAGTTCTTCCAGAGAGCGACCGCAGCCCGCTGTCGTGTTTCAGGACGGCAGCGGTTCGAGCCGATTTCAGTTGCCATTGCGCGAATGGGATTATAGGCTTTTTCGGATCCGCTTTGTTGATCGTTTCCCGCTACGTGCCGAATTTGAACAACAAGGGGGAAAACTACGGGTGCGGTTGAGTAACTTGAGCGCCAAAGATCTAGTGGATTGCTGGTTGGTGGCGCCCGGTCGACGCTATGCCCTGGGCGACATCCCCCGGGGCGCGAGTTGGGCCAAGGAGTTTCCGCTGGCCGACCTAGAGGCCCCGGAGCGAAGCCCCGGCCGACGGTCGGAATCGGTCGATTTCCGGGAGATTTCTTTTAAGGACAAAACCCGCGAGATCCTATTTCACTCCTCGTTCTTCCCGCGTGACGAAGCTTCAACCCGTTGGAGCGCGGGCGCGGCGATCTTCTTTGGCTGGGTGAAAGACCCAGACCGGCGCGTAGCCATCGAAGATCCGCGGATCCGCAACTACGACTACACATTGTTCCGCGCCATTATTCCTTTGGCCGGCCCGGAGGACGAATGAGGAACAATCCGTTGCTGCGCGAGAGCGTCGAGATTTTTTTCTTCGAGGGTCATGGATTTGCGGTCTATTTTTATCTTTTGATCATTCTCGCCCCCGTGGCGTTTCTTTCCCTGTATCTACCGTCGCTCGATACGCAGATGTGGAGTGGTTCCGCTAATCTCTTTAAAGTCTGTGCGGTAACCACTTTGTTACTGACGGTGTATTTGGCCCTACGCGTCGCCAACCAGGAATTTGCCTCCTGGAGATTTAAGCCCATCAAACGCTGGATGCGCGAAGACGGCCTGGGAGTCTCGGCGGTGAGTCAAGGTCAATTGGCTTTTTTGTCGCTGCATGTCGTTTTTTCGATTTTTCTTTGCGTACCCTTCCTTATCTGGGCGGGGGCTATCGCTCGAACCCCCTTCCAGCGTGTGGCGGTTACTTTACTGCTGCTCTTGTTCTACGCTCTCAGCTACAGCATTTGGGGGCTTTTCACCTTGGCTTTGTGGGAACGGCGGGCCGAAACCCGCCAGGTTTTTATTCGCTGCTTGTTCTTTTGCCTGGTGGTTTTTTCGGCTCTATTTTATTTGCCGGTCAACCCGGTGGCTTTTCTGCTGGCCTATCTCGGCCGACAGGAGTTAATGCCGCTCAGCATGGCCGGCTGGAAAGTCTCCGCGGGCATCGTCCATGTCACGTTTCACCTGCTGATCGGCATTACCGGTTTGGCGGCGTACCGCTGGGCGCTGAAGAAGGACTTGGCCGTTTGAGCACCGAAGCAGAAATTCTCCGGAAGAAGCTGTCCGAGCTGATAAGCTGGGAGCGAAGAAAACGGAGCGAGCAGATCCTCGCCGGAATCCTTTTCTATGCGCTCCTAGCGACGCTCCTTACGCTGCCGTTCCATTCTCTCCTGCCCTTGGCCATTAGTCGGTACCTGGTGCCGATTCTAGCGTTCTTTATACTGGCACCGGTTTTCTTAATCAGGCAGCGTTGGCGGCTCGACGATACCGCGCGCGCGGTGGCGCGCGTTGACAAGACACTACGCCTCGACGAGCGCACACTCACCGCCTGGGAGTTGTTGGAGCGCGACGAGACCCGAGCGGCGGCGCTCTGGGTCGTGAAGGAGGCGGGAGAGAAACTCGCGGCGTTCGATCCAAGGGCGCTGCTGCGACGCAATTGGAGTTGGCAGGCCCGTCTGGCCCTTCCGCTGCTGGCGGTTTGGCTCGGGCTGGTTTGGCTCGGTGTCGGTCTTCAGCTCGATCGTGTCGCTGAGTTTTCCGCTTCTAAAACCTTGGCCCAGAAGCTGCGGGAGTTTTCCCGAGACCTTCAGGAGAGGGCCAAGGTCGAGGGACTCCAGCAGAGCCTCCGGGTGGGGCGGGAGTTGGAGCAACTGGCGCAGAAGAGCATTGAGGCGAAAACCGACGACGAAAAACTGAAAACCGAATTGGCCGGGATGAAAAAGCAAGTCGAAACAACGGGAAAATCAGCCGATCAATCTTTGTCAGGCGCGGGGAGCCAGCAAGATCTCCGGGATCTGAAGGCTGAATTGGAAGCGGCGAGAGATATCCTGAACATGCCCGCCGCCAAAGGGACAGAGGAATTGGGAAAACAATGGCTGGATCAATTGGCGACATTGCCCCAGCTCAAGCGGCAATTCGATCTCCAAAACCAAAAGGGAGGGGATCTTGGCCACAACGATCTAAAATCTTTCCTCGACAAACTGGAAAAGCAGGCTACCGGGGAGCTGGATCGGCGGACTCTGCTGGAAGCGCAGCAGTTTCTCGACCAACTCATGAAGCAAGGCCAGAAAGATAGGGGTGAAAGCGATGTGCAAACGGCCGGGCCGGGAAAACAAGACTTGCCGGAGGATAACGAGAAAACCAGCAACCGGAGCAATTTGCCGGGGAAGGAGCCGGGAAAAAGAGAAGAGGGAGAACCTTCCCTGCCGAATTTTCCAGCCGGCGCTGCAGCTCACGTCAAAGGCTTGCTCGGTGAGGGAAACAGCAGGGGGCTGGAGTTGAAAGGAAAACCGTCTGCGGGAAAGAGCGATGTGTCGCAAGACGAAGTCATAGCTTCTTATCGGCGTCAGGCGGAAGCCGAGCTGAACACCGAGCGGGTGCCTGACGGGTTGAAGGAGACGATTAAGAATTACTTTCTCTCGCTGGGAATCGGAGAAGAGCCCAAATGAGCGGGATCGTGAAATCCATCGCTGAGGAGAGTTGACCGCATGGAGGAAGTGGCGGAGATTAAACAACGCATGGAGCGCGCCCGTCGCTCTTTCGATGAGCTGAAGGCCGAGATGGCGCGCATGATCGTCGGCCATGAGGAGCTCATCGAGCAGGTTTTCATCGCTCTGGTTTGCGGCGGTCATTGCCTGCTGGAGGGAGTGCCGGGATTAGGCAAAACGCTCATGGTGCGCAGCCTCGGCGAGATCCTGAGCCTGAGTTTCTCGCGCATACAGTTTACCCCTGATCTCATGCCGGCCGATATCACGGGTACCAACGTCCTGACCGATGATCCGTCTGGGCGGAAAGTCTTCGAGTTTCAGCGGGGGCCCGTTTTTGCCCATATTGTCCTAGCGGACGAAATCAATCGGGCGACCCCGAAGACTCAGTCTGCCCTGTTGGAAGCGATGCAGGAGCAAAGCGTAACCGTCGGCGGCAAGGTTCACCGGTTGGAGAATCCGTTTATGGTGCTGGCTACGCAGAACCCCATCGAGATGGAAGGAACCTATCCGCTTCCCGAAGCCCAGGTGGATCGTTTTTTCTTCAAGCTTTTGCTCCAGTATCCGAGCCGCGAAGAGCTGGCACGCATCGCCGATCTCACTACCGCAGCAGCACCGGCGCCGCTGCACGAAGTGGTGGACGCCGCGGGTATCCTGCAGATTCGACAGTGGGTGCGCGATGTGCCGCTCGCCGACATGGTCAAAGACTACGCGGTTCGGCTGGTGCTCAGCACGCACCCCCAGAGAGGGCCCAGTGATGAGGGCGTTAAAGTGGCGCAGAAGTTTGTTCTCTACGGCTCCAGTCCCAGGGGACTGCAGAGTTTGATTCTCGCGGCCAAAGCGCGCTCCCTTCTGGACGGGAGACCGAACGTTTCGTTCGAAGATATTCGGATCATGTTGCCGCCGAGCCTGCGCCATCGGCTGATACTCAATCTCGAAGCCGATGCCGAGGGCGTCAGCGCGGAGAAGATTATCAGCGAAGTGTTGGAACGGGTCCCTGAAGTTTTGTAGGCGGAAATTTTATGAGCTTCGAGTTTCGCATCCCGGGTTTGACCTCAAGAAAAACCCAAGCTAACCGCAAAGAGTCGGCGGGTCATGGGCGGGGGCCAAGACCGCGAACCTTGGAAATTCTCGGAGGTCTGCACTCCCGGTTTCATCGCCTGGTTCACAATGACAGGCGCAGGGCTCCAGCCGGCAACATCGCTGAGCGAAGTGCTCAACCTCTTGTCCATTCCGAACCCGACACCCGACACCCGACACCCGAAATGTTTTTCGATACGGAATTTCTTAAAAAGCTCGAGCGGCTGCGGCTGATCGCCAAACGGTTAACTTGGGCCAGCGCCAAGGGAGAGCATCCGTCGTTGAGGAAAGGCTTTAGCTTGGAGTTCTCCGATTACCGGAAGTACCAGCAAGGCGATGACCTGCGTTACGTCGATTGGAACATTTACCGCCGCCTGGACCGGCTCCTGCTGAAGGTTTTTACCGCGGATGAGGAAATGAACATTTACCTGTTGGTCGACACGAGCCGATCCATGGCCGAAGGCACGCCGCCGAAGATTGACTACGCCAAAAAAGTCGCTGCGGCGTTGGGCTATATCGGCCTCAAGAATTTGGACCGCGTCGGCGGCGCTTCGTTTTCATCCGCCTTGCATGCCCCTCTCACGCTCGGCAGAGGGCGCAAGCAGATCCTCGGTCTGTTTAGCTTTCTGAGCAGGCTGTCGTGCCATGGCGAGACTAACCTGCGAGCGGCTATCCACTCCTTCACCAATCTTTTTCCTCATCCCGGGCTCGCGATCATCATCAGCGATTTATTCGATCCGCAGGGCTGGCGCTCCGCTCTCGAGGAGCTGGCGACCAAAAAATATCAGCTCCTGGTCATTCATATCTTGGATCCCCAGGAGATCCGTCCCAAACCTTGGGGCGATGTCGCCCTGAACGATGTCGAGACCGGACGGGAGCGCAGGTTTTTCTTGGACCCGGATCTGATTCGTCGCTTTCAAGAAGAACTGGAAGGCTATTTCAACGAGATTGAAACGGTTTGTTCCAGCCGCCGGATCGATTACCTGAAGACGACAACCGAACTTTCTTTTGATGAATTTGTACTGCAGACGCTGCGCCAGGTGAGCAGCGTGACGTGACCTATGGCGTGGGCCATTCCATACGCTCTGCTGCTTGTTTTCGGCGCGGTTCCCCTGATTCTCTTTCTGCATAGTCTTAAGCCGAAAGGATTGAAAGTCAGCACCACCACGCTTTTTCTATGGGAGCGGGTGCTGAAGCAGCGGCCGCTGGCGACGCGGCTCGGCTGGCTTTTCAAAAAGAATCTTCTGCTGATGCTGCAAATTCTAGCAGCCTGCCTGCTCATCGCGGCGCTGGCCGATCCGTCGCTACTTCATTTCGGAGCGGCGTCAGGCGACGTAATCGTGGTCATCGACTTGAGCGCAAGCATGAAAGCGAAAGGTCCGTCGGGAACTCGCTTCGAGGCCGCGCGAAAAGAATTCTTGTCTTTGGTGGATCGACTGGCCTCGGGTCAAAAGATGATGGTGATCGGCGCCGCCGCCCAAACGCGTCTGATGGTTCCCTTCACTGAAGACAAACGACGGCTTCGCGAGGCCGGACGAAATATGGCCGCGGCGGATGTTCCAGGGCGGATTAAGGAAGCGATCCTTTTCGCCCACGCGTTTCTCAAACGGGGAAGTCCGGACCAGGTGGTCGTGATCAGCGACGGAGCTTTTGCCGGGGCCGAAGAGTTCGCCCGTCAAGCCGCGCACTTGCGCTTCGTCAAGGTCCAAGGCGGCATCGACAACGTTGGCATTGTCGGCTTCGAGGTTCGGCGGCACGCCGAGCGTCACTCGCAATACGAAATCATGGTCCATCTGAAAAACTTCACGGCTAGGACGATTCGCGCGCCGCTGACTTTGACCCTCGGCGAGAAGACACTACTCCGGGAGTCCGTCGATATCGAACCCGAGGGCCGAAAGATCTCCGTCTATCCACTGGAAGGAACTTTGGCCGGAACGCTGGCGGCGCGGTTGGAGACCGACGACGACTTTGCGACCGACAATCAAGCCTATTTGGCCGTAAGCGATGGGCCGCCCGTGCGTCTTCTCTATGTCGGTCCGGGAAATCCTTTCCTCAGCAGCCTCTTGCGTTTTTTCCCGAATGTTCAAGTCACAGCCATCCAGCGTTTGGAACCCGATGCGCCGCACCCCGAAAGTCAATATGATCTAGTGATCTTCGATCGGGTCGAGGCCCCGGCGCTGAAGCAAGGCAACTACATTCTCATCAATACCCTGGCGCCGAATCTACCCTTGCAGATTCGGGGAAGGGATCGCAATCCCCGAATCATGGCGCCCCTGGCCAAGCACCCGATCACCGAAGGGCTGAGTCTGGCGGATCTTCACGTGCGGGAGGCGTTGCGGGTGGGAGTGACCGGAGATGGCGTCGTCTTGGCGCGCTCGCCGCAAAGTCCGCTGCTTTTTGCCATAGAGCGGAATAAGCTTCGCTTGCTGTTCATCGCTTTCGATCTCACGGCATCGGACCTGCCGCTCCGGGTCGCTTTTCCTGTCTTGTTTCACAATGCCATCGAATGGTTCCAACCCCAGCGCGCAGAATTCCCCGCCCAGAACGTTCAGGCGGGAAGTCCGTTTGCGCTGCATCTACCAGCGGCTGATAGCGATCTCGAGATCATTACCCCGGCGGGGAAAAGAGAGCCGCTAAAAGCCGTTACTCAGCCTCTGGTCTTTGCAGATACTTTCGAGGCGGGTGTGTACAGCTATAAGAGCACCAGCAAACAAGGGCGCTTCACGGTCAATCTTCTTGACGAAGCTGAATCGGAGATCGCTTCGCGCTGGAATGGAAACACCGCCAGCGCCGGGCAAGCAGGACCGGAAAGCGCGGAAGCTGTGGCGGCTGGATTCTCCCTGTGGCCTTTTTTGCTCGTCGCCGTTTTCTGCTTGCTCGGATTGGAGCTTTTCCTGGCTTTTCGTACCGGGGTTTCCCCCTTTCCGGTGCTGGTTCGCGCAGTGGCGCTGGCGGCGCTCGTCCTGGCGCTGATCAATCCGAAGATCTTTACAACGACTGACGCTTTAGACGTCGTGGTGGGAGTTGATCTCTCCCGCAGCGTTGGACAAGAGGGGAGGGAGAAAGCGCGGGAGGTTCTCGAAGCGGCCAGTCGCGTGAAAGATCCAGAGATCCGTACCGGGCTGATGGCGTTTGGCCGCTTGCCGGAGTGGGAGTTTCTACCCCGCAGGAATTTCCCTGTGGCGGATTTCACTTCGCGTTTGGACCGCGAAGAAACCGACATTCAGGCGGCGCTACAAGCCGCCCTTGCGCAAACCCGCGAGGATCGTCAGAGTAAAATTCTCTTGCTTTCCGACGGCAACGAGAATCGCGGGGAAACCATGCGCATGATCCCCGTCCTGCGATCGCAGGGCGCGCAGGTTTGGACCGTTCCCGTGACTCTCTCTCGGGACGGGAATGAAATCTATTTGGGCGATTTGATTCTGCCGCGGCGGGTGGACAGCGCGGAGGGCTTTGAAGTCAAAGGCAAGATCGAAAGTCTGCGCGACGCGATCGCGCGCGTCAAACTTTTACGCGATGGCGTCCTGGCAAGGGAACAAGAGATTCAATTGCGGGCTGGAACGAATCAAGTCGATTTTCGCGATAGTTTGAAGGAACGGGGCAGCCATACTTATGAACTGCTGGTCGAGTCTCGGGACGACACGCTGGCCGAAAACAATTTGCTGCAGGGCGTTGTCGAGGTCCAAGGACCGCCCCGTGTGCTTTTACTCTCCGGACAAAAGGAAGGCCAGCGCTTTCTCTCGCGAGTTTTGCAAACTCAAGGCTACTCCGTGGTTGAATCCGCGCCGGAGACAAACGCGATGACTCTCCCCGAGCTCGCGTCCTTTGACCTCTTGATTCTCGATAACGTCCCGGCCTTTCAGCTGTCCCACGCAAAAATGGAAAACATTGAGAAATACGTCCGGGATTTGGGCGGCGGTCTGCTTGTTATCGGTGGCTCTCAGAGTTATGGCGCGGGAGGCTACTACCGAACGCCGCTGGAGCGCATCCTCCCCGTGGACATGCGGCCGCCGGCTCGACTCGACCTGCCGCACGTAACGTTGCTGTTCGTTCTCGACAAATCGGGCAGCATGGGCGCAGGGGCGGAAGGAAGCACGAAGCTGGACCTAGCGAAGGCAGCGGCTATCGCCGCGGCGGACGTCATGAACCCGACGGATCAGGTGGGGATCTTGAGCTTTGACGCGGCCTGGGATTGGAGCCTGCCTTTTCGGGCCGTGGGCAAAGGCGAATGGATCTCCGAAGGGCTTGCGTCACTGCAATCCGATGGCGGCACGGATCTCTTCAAAGCCATGCTTGAGGCCCATCGTGGAATCGCTGCCAAGCAAGCCGCCATCAAACATGTGATCGTGCTTTCCGACGGGCTGACCGACAAGGCGGATTTTCAAGGGCTGGTCCAGCGCATGGCTCGAGACGGCATTACGGTATCGACGGTTTCCGTGGGCAACGATGCCGACGTTAAACTGATGGCCGATATTGCCAAAGAGGGCAAAGGCCGCGGCTACGTCGCCCTTGATCCACGGACGATTCCGCAAATTTTCACCGCTGAAACGCTGCTTATCTCCCGTGATCTTTTAGTGGAAAAGGTGATTACGCCGAGCGTCGTTGCGCCGGTCGGACCGCTCAAGGGAATTGCCCAAAGCAACCTGCCGTCGCTGCGCGGCTATGTGCTCACCTATCCTAAGCCGCGCGCCGATCTGCTGATGAGGGCGGACAAAGATCCGCTGCTCGTGTCTTGGCGCTACGGGCTGGGAAAAGTCATGGCTTTTACTTCGGATCTGAGCGGCCGCTGGGGCAAAGACTGGGTAACGTGGCCGGGTTTTCCGCAATGGAGCAGCCAGCTGGCGCGGGACACGCTGCGGAAATTTCTGGAGACGAGAAACCGGACGGACTTTCAACCGGATGGAGAAGCAGTAAAAGTGGTAGCAGATTTTGTTTCCAAGGACGGCAGCTTTTTGAATCACTTGAAGCTGAAGGCCAATATCACGGCGCCGAATCGAGTTAGCGAGGAAAATGCTTTTCAACAAACAGCGCCGGGTCGATACGAGGCCAAGTTCACCCCTACGCAACGGGGCATTCATTTTCTTACCTTGTACGCTGAGACTAAAGGCGGCGAACCGCCATTGCCGGTTGCGACGGTTCCTTACGTTGCTCCCTATCCGAAGGAATATCGGGAACTGAAACCAAACTGGAGACTTCTCAGCCGTTTGGCGGAAGAGACCGGCGGGGAAATGCTCGACCCGGATAAAATCGAAGAGGGCATCAAGAGGCTGTACACGCCGACGCCGGGTAAAGGCCGGCGCGGGCAAGATACTTGGTGGCCGCTGGCAGGCATGGGACTGTTCTTGTTTCTCGCAGATTTGGTGTTGAGGAGTTGGCCACGGAAAAGCAGTCTCTGAGCGAAGCTTTCGTAAGTTCTGCGACAAATCGCTAAAAGTGTCGGTCGCTTTTGTCAGTTTGTTACGAAATGTCTCGGCATGATCGAGTCCTGGCTTCCCTTCTGTTTATCGCCTAGGCACACGATGATTATCCCGTAGGCAGAAAACGAAAACGAGTGTGGATGGTTTCGCACTTTTTTCGAAGGCGCCGACCAAAAATTGAATGATTTTCGCCCTGGTACGGTGCTTGCTTAACCTTAAGTCGTCGATTGAGTTCTTCCGGGCCAAGCCCTGCTTGAAGCATCTCGCCTGATTCGAACGTCTAATAATCAGGCGAAGGAACAGAGAGACGGCGAAACGACAGCCTGACAACGTATTGAGCCGCACGACGGAGGTAAGAATGAGACCAGGCGATCCGTTAAAAACCATTAGGCCGATTCGATCGCAAAAAACCGGGACTCTTTTACCCAGAGAAGGAATTTTCGTAAACGCAGTTGAGAATCTCGGGCGAAAGCTCATATTGGTCAATTTCGGGACTGCCGGAAATGAATACCTGTTTCCGGAGGAAATTTTAACCGAGCCGGTCAAAGCCTAGACTTTCGGAAGACGGTGCCTTCCCACCCAATCGCTCAGGGACGATCCTTGGGGACTCGTCCAGGGTAGGTTCGTTTCTGTTTCGAAATCGTTGTCATTGTTCTCTGCCGCTCCTTCACACCGGCCTGGCTTCCTCAGCACACTTTTGATACAAGAAAGTAAAACGTAGTCGTAAGAGGTGGCCTATGAGCGAGCGCCAGGTCAAGGGCTATCACGCGCACATTTATTACGATCCTGAAACGAAAGCTGCCGCGGCGCGCGTGCGCGAAGGCTTGGCGGCCGGATTCAAGGTGCAGCTTGGCAGCTGGCATGACGAGCCGGTTGGTCCCCATCTCAAAGCGATGTATCAGGCGGTCTTCGTTCCGGAAGAGTTCGGCAGAGTAGTGCCGTGGCTGATGCTCCATCGTGAAAGTTTGTCGGTACTCGTCCACCCGTCGACGGGTGACGGGTATGGCGATCATCTTGAGCGATCGCTATGGCTGGGCGAGAAACTGAAGCTAAACGAGGGGGTTCTGCGGCGCGGCTGACGATGCAGGGAGCATGAAAAAGGTTTATAGCGCAAGAGATCCGTTGATGGTGGCCCATCTGAAGAATGTTTTGGAAACTTATGGCATCAAATGCGTAACCAGGAAACTCGATCTCGCAATTGCCGCCGGTGAATTGCCGCTTGTGGAATGCTGGCCCGAGCTTTGGATCGTCGATGACGACAGAAAGTCGAAGGCTGAAACCATACTAAAAAGGACGCTCGCGCCGCTGGCGTCGGTGAAAAAGTCTTGGCGATGCGAGGGCTGCCGGGAAGAGATCGGCGGACAGTTTTCAGAATGTTGGAAATGCGGCCGGAGTCGCGACCATAACCGCCGCTTGCCTAGCCTGACCGTTGTTAGAAGTTCTGGCAGGAGGCGGTAAAGTTTTCATCCTAACAAACCGCGCTTATTCAGTAACGCCGGCACCAATCCAGTTGCCGTCCGGATCTTAGGGCGAGTCAAAAAAGATTGATCTTATTTTGCGAAATTAGCCCGCCAGTCAAGCAGACGCCAGTCTCTCGCGAATGCTAAAGCTATCGAACCCCTTGGCAGCGGTCCGAGAGCTGGGTACAAGGCGGGTCAAACTCCTCGCCATCATCACCGGCGGCCATTTCGGAATCCACTGGTTTCAGCAACTCTTTCCGGTTGTTCTCCCTTCACTTAAAACCCAGTTGGAACTGAGCGACGTGCAAGTGGGCGCCTTGAGCTCGGTGCGCCAACTGGTCAACGGCTCAATGGATTTGCCTTGCGGAATTTTGGCTGACTCACTTTCCCGTCACCGGGCGCCGCTTCTAGCTTCAGCGATTGTTTCCATGGGGGTCGGTTACTCTCTCATGGGAGCTTTGCCGATTTTCGCTTGGGTCTTGGCCGGGTGCGGTCTGGTTGGTTTGGGTACGGCGCTGTGGCATCCGGCAGCCGCTGCTTCGCTCACTAACCATTTTCCTGAGCGGCGAGCGACAGCGTTATCAATCCACGGTATGGGCGCGACCATCAGCGATACCCTGACTCCTCTCCTAGCCGGATTCATTTTGGTCGGGGTCTCGCTGAACGCTTTTTTGACGGTGCAATTGGCTCCGGCGTTGTTAATCGCGCTTTGGATTCGAGCTGGTTTGGCGCGTCAATTCAGCCGGGCGGAAATGCCAGCGGCCCTTTCCGAACACCTGCGGGGAATGGCGGCGCTGGCGAAGAATTCGACATTTGTTGGCATCACTACGGCGACGAGCTTCATGCAGATGGGCCGGGTCGTGGTTATCACGTTCTTACCCGTATATCTTCAGGAGCATCTGGGTTACTCCCCATTCGTGCTTGGCGTCTATATCGCTCTTCTTCATGCGATGGGGACGATTTCTCAGCCGATCTTGGGTTATCTCTCCGATCGCCTGGGCCGCAAGGCGGTGCTGTTTCCGTCGTTCATCGTTCTAGGAATACTATTCGGTTTACCAACGGTCGTGGCGCCGGGCATTCCGCTGGCTTTCGTGGTCGGCGCTATCGGTCTCTTTTTCTATACCCTGCTCAATGTCACTTTTGCCGCGGCGATGGATGTTGCCGGTTCCAAGCTTCAGGCCACGTCGTACGGCCTATCCTCCCTCCTGATGCAACTCGCTACCTCTCCCATACCGATTGTCGCGGGCTGGATCATCGGTAAATATGGTATGGACTCCGCTTTTTTCTTGGCGGGTGGTTTGACGTTGCTAGGCGGTTTGTTGCTCTTACCGCTAAAACTATATCGTGGGTCTCCTGGCGATTGAAGATCCGGAAGCCGCCGCGACCCCGCATTCGCGTCCAGGATCTGTTCCTTTACCTTTGCTTTCGTTCCGTTGTTGGTTGTCATCACAGCGACCAAAATCATACAATCAAACCTTGACACATCTGATCCAGGGTAAAGGAGCGCTTCATGGATTATCGACAACTGGGCAATTCCGGTGTTTGTGTCTCCGTGATCGGACTCGGCGCCAACCGTTTTGGCGCGGATAACGTGCCGCAGACCGAGGTTAACCGGATGATCGACGCGGCACTCGACTTGGGGATCAACTTCATCGACACGTCCAATAACTACACGGCGGGCCGTTCGGAAGAGACCCTCGGACACGCGCTTCAGGGACGCGGCGATAAGGTCGTGCTGGCGACGAAGTTTTCATTCCCGAAAAAAGACGGGCCCAATACTTGGGGCGCGTCGCGTTACCAAATGATGCAAGCCGTGGAGGGCAGTTTGCGTCGCCTAAAAACCGATCACATCGACCTTTATTATGCCCATCGTTGGGATGACACCACGCCGATAGAAGAGACACTCCGCGCCTTTGATGACCTGATCCGCCTGGGTAAGGTTCGTTATATCGGTGCATCGGCTTATGCGTCCTGGCAGTTGGCGCATGCCAATCTGCTTGCTGAGCTGCGCGGTTGGACGCCTTTTGTCGTGCTCCAATCCGAATACAATCTGCTGGAGCGCGGCGTAGAGCGTGAAGTTTTGCCTTATTGTCGGGCTCATCGCGTGGGCTTCGTTCCCTATCATCCGTTGGCGGGAGGGTTCTTAACGGGTAAGTACGAGAAGGGAAAGCCGCCGCCGCCTGGTTCCCGTGGCGAGAGAGATCGTTATGTCCAGCGATGCATGACCGACCGCAATTACAGCATCGTCCAGAACCTTTCGGCATGGGCCGATAGTCAAGGGCGGAGCATAAATGGGTTGGCTCAGGCATGGTTGCTGGCGCAGCCGCAAGTCTGCTCGGTGATCACTGGGGCGAGGAAAATAGAACATGTCCTGAGCAATATCGATGGGGCCAACCGGCCTCTTATGGCTGAAGAGTGCGAAGAAGTGAGCGCGATTCTAAAAGGAAGCAGCCCGGACTCACCGTGACAATCAGCCGCCGAGTGATCCTTCCCGAAGCGATGTCTTCGAGGTGCGGATTCTGGGTGATTCCTAAGGCTTTATCTTTCTTATTCTTCCAGCGGCAGCAAAAGTTGCATCGGCTCTGTGGGCTTTGTCGGCGCCGGCTCGACCGACGGGAGCTTTCGGATTTCCGACTCGAGCCAGCGAATATAGAAGCGGTAGTTTCTTCGTTTCTCCACTGCGGCGACGCATAGCCCACGCACCGCTTCAGCGTAGTCGAGCCACCGTTCCCGTATCACGCGCGGCATCCGCAAGTAAGTCGGTGCATCGTCACAAAAAAGTTTGTGCCGCGCCAGCGTCCAGATATCGCATTGCTTTTCGCCTGAAGGGATCGGCGCCTTATCCGGCGCCGGTTGCGTGCGCCGATCTCCGCGCGACAGGCCCTGAACGAGATGCGTCAGCTCGTGCCCGATGGTTTGATAAGTCACCTGGCGAACTTTGAGCCGAATGACGAGACGCGAAATAGTCCCGCCCCGATAACTAATACTGGCGCTACCCAGATGCTTGCGGGTCAGGCCGACGGTAATGGTCTTGCCGTGCAATTCCGGAAAATACAAGAGTGAGCGCTCCAGCATGATCTGAGCGCGGAGCGTCAGCCGTTTCTTGATCAGCGGCGTGAAAACCAGGGGCATGAGTCGACGGGTTTCAATCGGTTTGAATCATCGTAACCTTGAACAACGAGTCGAGCGTGACATAATGATTTCTCGTTTCATTGGCCACTTATGACAAAGGAAAACGCCAAGAACAAGAGCGCGGAGAAAGCGCCGTTTCGTTCCGGCTATATTGCCATTGTGGGGCGCCCCAACGTCGGCAAATCGACGTTGCTCAATCAGCTGTTGGGCGAAAAGGTCGCCATCGTAACGCCCAAGCCACAGACAACGCGCAACCGGATTACGGGAATTCGAACCAGCGCGCAATCGCAGATCGTCTTCATCGATACCCCTGGGATTCATCAGGCGCATTCCTTGATGAACCGGCGCATGGTGGAGATCGCCTTGAAGACCCTTCACGAAGTGGATGGCGTGCTCTGGCTGCTCGACTCGCGCGGGCGGATCGGACCCGAAGAGGCGCGGATTGTTGAAAACCTGGCCGGGCTCAAGACTCCGAGTTTGATTCTGCTCAACAAAATCGATCTGGTCGCCAAGGGCAAATTGCTGCCACTGATACAACGTTGCTCAGAGCTTCTGCCGGCCAAGGAGATCGTTCCGATCAGCGCGCTCAAGGGCGAGGGCGTGCCGATGGTTCTAAAGACGGTGGAACAATGGCTGCCCGCCGGACCTCAGTATTTTCCAGAAGAAGAGTTCACCGATCAAACCGAACGTTTTGTGGCTTCGGAGATCATCCGGGAAAAGATTTTTCTTCTCACCCATGAAGAGATTCCTTACGGGGTCGCGGTGGCGATCGATGAGTTCACCGAGAAAGAAGAAAGGAATCTAATCGTGATCAAGGCCACTATCGTCACCGAGCGCGAATCGCACAAGCCGATCTTGATCGGCAAGCGAGGGTCGATGCTGAAAGAGGTCGGCCAACGCGCCCGAGAAGAGCTTGAAGGCCTGTTAGGCTGTAAGATCTTTTTGGAACTGTTCGTGAAAGTAGATCGGGGCTGGACGCAGGACCCCAACGCGTTGACAGAATTGGGGTTGTGAGATGGCACAGTCATCGGCACTGCAAACGCTGTCCGGCCGCAAGTTGCCTGCCCTGGCTATTGTCGGCCGGCCCAATGTGGGCAAGTCGACCCTGTTCAACAAGTTGGTCGGCGAGCGCAAGGCGATCGTTGATGATTCTCCCGGCGTTACAAGGGATCGCAACTACGCCGAGACGGAATGGGCGGGGAAGAAGTTTCAGGTTATCGATACCGGCGGGTTGGATAGCGGCGCCGATAGCAGTCTCGACAAGAGCGTTCAAAAACAGAGCCGCTTCGCCTTGGCGGAGGCGGACGTCATCCTCTTTCTACTTGATGGCAAGGGGGGTCTGAATCCATTGGACCGAGAAGCGGTTGATCTCCTTCGAAAAGACGGCAAGCCGGTGTTTTTCGCCGTCAACAAGATCGATTCGCGCCGCAGGGGCGATAATCTATACGAGTTCTACGCTTTGGGGATCGACCCGTTGTTCTCCATTTCCGCAGAGCATGGTTTGGGTATTCCGGACCTGATGGATGAGATTGTGCGGCAGTTCCCCGACGTCCAAGAAAGCGGGGAGGAACGGGAGGAGGAGGAGAAACAACAGCTGCTCTGCGTTGCCGTCGTTGGGCGGCCCAACGTCGGCAAATCGACTTTGATCAATCGCTTGCTCGGTTTTGAGCGTTCGGTCGTCGATTCCACGCCCGGGACCACTCGAGATGCGCTGGACACTCCCTTCGAGCTGGCGGGCGAGCCCTGTCTACTGGTGGATACAGCGGGGATTCGGCGCAAGGCGAGGATCAATGAGCGCGTAGAACGCTTCAGCGTCAGCCGCTCCCTCCGCACTGTGGATAGCGGCGATCTCGTCATTTATCTCCTGGATAGTGTAGAGGGAGTCACGGACCAAGATGCGCAGGTCCTCAGCTATGCGGTCCAAAGGGGGAAAGCCCTTCTCCTCGCGGTCAACAAATGGGACGTGGTCTCCCAGAAGGGTGCAGACGCAAAGGCGTATCGAGAAGAAGTTTATCACCGGCTTTCGTTTGTGGATTTCGTTCCGGTAACTTTTATTTCTGCGGCGACGGGTTACGGAGTCGGCAAAATGTTGGAAACGGCGCGCAGCGTGCTGCTGGCTTACAGCAAAAAAATTTCGACCTCGGTCTTGAATGAGGTACTGCAGCGGATCGTCAAAGCGCATGCGGCTCCTTTAGCCCAGGGCAAAGTCGTGAAATTCTATTACGGCACGCAAACCGGGACGCACCCGCCTACTTTTACTTTGTTCATCAACCGGCCTCAGGCGGTTGCGGAAAGTTATCAGCGCTATTTGATCCACCAACTGCGTTCGAATCTGGCCCTGGAAAACGTGCCGATTCGAATCGTGTTGCGAGCGCGGCGCGAAGAGCGAAGAGGGCGAAGGTCTGGGGTTGGTAGAAAGCGTTAGCGAGAGTTGTTCCGTTAAGGTGCCGACCGGTTTTTGTCGCGTACTAGCGCTCTATTGGTCGTAATTTTTTTTGGCACTGATCTCACAGTGGCTGAGCCGATCTATTCAGATTACGGCGCGACCGGATCACTAATTTTTTTTTACTCAGTATTGACAAGGCTCGTTGTAGGACTTATAAAGATAGTTCGCTCGCCCATTTCTGGGCGAAACAATCTGGTCTTTGAAAACTAAATAGTAGCAACTGCCATTTATAAGCAGTGACGGTTTAGGGTT
>Ga0105092_10000272_pt1 | contig 26491 bp, 18 predicted proteins | sample PPLLak2March2015_FD_87021 | JGI IMG/M metagenome (GOLD analysis project Ga0105092, IMG submission 87021) | Freshwater sediment microbial communities from Prairie Pothole Lake near Jamestown, North Dakota, USA - PPLs Lake P7 Core (1) Depth... | ecosystem: Environmental > Aquatic > Freshwater >... | reverse complement strand
GGTAACTCGTCTTACCGGGATGGACTGTGCAGAGGTATTGTCGCCGGGAAGAATGGGGTGACTGGCCGTGCTTACATAATCTCCAAACCCGACTTGTCCGTCGCCATCGAGATCCACATGGACCCGGAGGACATATCTTGCACTGCGCTCCAATGCCGGCACATTGATGATGAACTGCAGCTCTTTCGCACCCTGGCCATCGATTCGAACATTCCGCAGAATCGTCTCGGCTATTACTCGCGCAGGCGCGTCGGCACGCGTGACCTCCTCGAGCCGGATATATGCAGTAGCGCCTGTGAAGGGCTCGACATCTGCACCGAAAACAATTGTTCCGGCTGCCATCTAGATTGCCTCCAGATCAGATCCACGGAATGCAGGCGGTCATAGACCCGGGTAAATCGAATTCACGGCCTGTATGTCGCCCGCGCTCAATCTTTCACGCTGCCCGATGGGCGATCCGTTCCTTGCGACGATGGTGGGTTGATCATTGCTGCTGAAAGCCATCGCAGGGTAATGCATGATGGAATCGTAATCATAGGGTCCTATGTCGTCGCCGTCGGCTATATGCTGGTCGAAGTTGTGCTCCATCCCCGAGATGATGTTCTGGTAATTGATCGTAACGCAATTATCGCGGTCCTCGCGGCTCTGTTCATGCCACAGCCCTACGGTGTGTCCGATCTCGTGGATGGCATTGCCCAGCGTACAGCCGTCGCCGAGCGAGATGATCTGCTCGCCGCGCTGCCGGCCGACGTACGAGAAACAGCCATCCTGGAAAGTGAAGAGTACCCGGTCCTTGTACTGATTCAAGTTGTGCGCGGTCAGAGCAATGAACCTGATACCCGTTTTGGCTTCCCAATGCGCAATCGCCCCGGTCACGCGCTCCGGCTTGGAAAGACTGGGGTCGATCCGGTACGGGATTTTCCCACCCGGCCAACGATATTGATCGCCGGTGATGGCGATCCCTTGCGGCACGAGCTTCTTCACTTCGGGTTTGGAGGAAACGGCTTCTATGGCGGCAACTGTACCAAGAACAATATCCCCCTCAAAGATCGCCAGCCCGCCGATTCCTGAGTACTTCACCTCCCTGTATTGGAAGGTGTTTGCGGAAATCCGCCCTACTTTGAAGTCTCGATTTGACCGGAACTCGCTCATAGTCATTCCCTCCATTCTTTGTATTCTTTATGCTGGTTTCACTCAATCAAGGATTTGCCTTTGGCAGCGAAGGAAGTCCGATCGTCGTCGCGATGCTGCCTGGACCGAGTTGTTGAAGCTTGTCTATTCCAGTTGGGAAGCCAAAACCCCATAGGAGGCAAAAGACCAGGTCGAGAAAGGTCCCAAAACCGGGGTTTGTCACAACGAGCACTGCCACACCAACGATCAGCGTGAGGATGCCCCAGACCAGCCACATCACTCCGGAAAGCTTTGCAATCTGCCAGGTCACCTCCACCACGCCGGGTTTGGCCTCTTTCATCAAGGATGCATCGGCCTGTATTCTCAAGGCGTTTTTGGTGGCATGGTAGTCCTGCAGCACTTTATCGACCTTCTGTTTGGCATCGGCTCGAGTGGTCACTTCCGTCTCTACCTGACCTCCGATATCGTCTAACTCATTCAGGGCATCCTTGATCGCCTTTTCGATTCTCGCATCAAGGCCGTCCCTCCATTCTTTCCAGAGCTTGCGCATGCCGTTACAGATGACGAGGGTCAGGCAGTCCACCAACTCACTTTTACGGCTGAGATATTCCTTCAGCTTGGCAGTCGTATCCGCTTCGCCGCTTTTGATACCAGGCATCTTCGGCGGCAACAGACCAAAATCGTCCAGTTTCTTGACTGTCAGAGAATTTTGGATCGAATTCAGGGTCTTCTTGGTGAGTTCTTGATTCACACCTTGAATTTTTTTCGCCCCGTCGATCTCTTCAATCAACATCTGTACCGACTCATTGAGAATCCCTATCGGCCGTTGTGCTTCCAGCCGGAGCATGCGTGCCCGCATCCACACGCTGGTAAACCACGCTACTATGATTCCAATGGCAACCAGCCCAATTCCCAAGTCCTTAGCCCGGAAACTGCTGGCTTGAAGGGTGACATTGATTGTCTGGAGTTCGGGACGCTCGTTCACCGCAAAACTGAGCGTGCCCGTGTATTTTCCACCCTGCCAGATCCCGTGACCCGCTTTCTCCTTCAGGCGCACATAAAAGGTCCGGTTCGAGCGGGGGGCGATGTTGAAACTGGAACAGGGGCCGTTTACGGTTTCGCACAGCTCCAAGTCCTCGAGTGCTATCTGCGAGGTGCCCACTCCATCGCGCAAGGTCGTCTGTGACAACCTGAACCCGGTGGCGGGGTAGTCTCCGGTGGTTACCACGACTGGTGTAGCGCGCTGGGTGCCCGGATACCCGAACCACACGAGCCACGGAACTCCTGGTGCAGCCAGCGACCATGTGAACGCCGTGGGCGACAGGTTGGTGATTGTGTATCCAATGTATTGCTGGACCTTCCCGAATGAAAGGCTCGCGGAGCGCTTTTGATTTGAGTTGGGTTCAAGTTTGCTGATGCGCGCAGTCCACAGCCACGCCCGGCTCGTGGCGCTGACATCCACGGCCACCGGGTTCTCGAACGCTACTGTCGTCGAAATCGGCTCTCCCGCGCTGCCCAGGTCTTTAAGCACCGGATCCTTCGCATCCCCGATGACGTCAGCTGTCAGGTTCTCGGCTTTCATCAGCACCTGCACCATTCCGTCCGTGGAACCGAAAGGAATCCGTATCGTGGCGTCTTCCCCAAGTGACAGCTTGGGTTCAGCCGCCAAGCTCAGTTTTGGAAGCACACCGATGGCGAGGACCAGTGCGGTCACCCAAGCCCATCGCGATGATTTCAACTTTGGAGTTCGCATATTCTTGCTCCTTCAGAAGAACTCAACGATATATATTGTTACTGTAGCCCGCCGAGACATGCAGGCAGCGGTCTTCGCGCAGCAGCACCACTCTGTGTTCTTTTGCTTTGTCGTTAATAGGAACTGCCGCGCTATGAACTATCTGTTCAACGGGTACGTGATCGTGAATGCAAATCCGGGCTTCCACTCTGTTCGGATTGGAACAGAATCCAACCCCGTCGTTGGCTTATCCTGGCCTTCCTTGAAGCCGCCCGAGATGCCGGTGTGCTTGCCCAGGTGGAAAGCCGCCGTCATAAAGAACGCCCGTTTGTAAGCCATGCTCGGCCCAAACAACCACTCCAGGGTTGTGGTATCTGTCCGAGTGACCACCGCTGCACCGAGCGTTCCGTACGCGCTCCACGATTTGCTCAGCGATCCCAGCATTGCGTTCATCTGCACGACATACAGCGGTTTGATTGCAGACTTCTCCGTGAATCCAATCCGCTCGACCACTGTCGTGGTCGGTGTACCGTTCGTGGTCGTCGTGCTTGCGCTGGAGACAAACCCCGGGATTTCTGTACCCAATGTGCTGAATCCCACGCCGGCTGAGACCGTCAGCAGAGGCGCGCACACAGATGTGATTGCTCCGGATACAACCTGATTCGAAGTGCCATAGAGGTCGGTTACTGTATAGCTGATTTTCGATTCCTTCCCCTTGCCAAAGATGGTATGGCAGTCCGTCAAAATTGCCAACGCCAGGTCTTCATTGAAGACACCCGGGATTGTTTCGCCGCCCTGTATCACCGGCTCCCGGATCCTGAATCTCGAGAATGCCTCGAACCGCGATTTCCAATACGCGATCCGCTCCTGATCGGCCCGGGCGGTCTTGTCTTCCTCACTGCCCGGCGCGAACTTCGCAAGCGACTCCTTCACCATCTGCGGGTGCTGCTTCTCTGCGATGTAGCGCTGGGCGTTACCGCCTGTCGCGCTCCATTGCCTGAACTCGTCTGTTCCTTCCAGTGATGTCAGGGTCTGCAAATACACGTTCAGTGACACAAGGACGGCGCGCGCATGATCCGATGGATAAGGTTTTTCGATTGCCGCCGCCAGGCTTCCATCAGGCTGGGACAGCCTATTTGCCTCTGCACGCAAATCTTCTGCTTGCGACTGGGAGAGCACGGCCGGTGAATTGCTCAGCGCGTTCTGATAGTCGCTCTTGGCCGTCGCAACGGCATCCATTACGGTTTTTGCTTCATCCTGCACTGATGCCAGCTGCTTCTGGTAATCCTTGTTGCATAGCTGTATCTGTCGAAAACTCTGGTCGAAACCCCTCTCTTCGGTGATCGCAGGCGTCTCCTTAGTCACGTCCCTGGTGGGCTCTCCGCCGGCCGGAACATCCTTCACCAGGTCCGCAACCACAAACGCCTGAGGCGGCGAGGGGTTTTGGACGATGGTTATATCAACAGACGCTCCAAACGAATATCTGAGGCGATTGATGTATCGCAGTACCACTCTCTTCGGTCCTTCGACCTCTTCTCCCTTTGTGACCAGCGATTCCAGAATCTTATCCGTTTTCTCATTCACCTGAATCGGATTGGCCGGTATTCCCGCCGCCGTTGCCTCCCCGTAGGTCTTCACATAGGGACCGATATTGGGGCACAGCTTTCCCGGAGCGGTTCTCGCCTGCAGCACACGATCAATGTCGCTGCCACAGTCGGCGCTCTTGCTGAAATCATCTATTTTCTGTTCCAACTCCTTCTTACTGTCGGCACTAAATGGGGATTTTGCCAGCTGGTCGCGCATATTGGCGACCATGCGCGCGCAGGTTGCCAATCGGTACATGGCCTTTATGCCCTGCTTGTCGGCTGCTTTTGGATACTCGTTCTCCAGTTGTTTGACAAACTCGTCCATCGGAGCGGCGGGTTGAACCAGCGGCTGAGCCGGGTTGGTTTCCTGGGCCCCGCTGGCTGATACTGCAGTCGGAAACAACAATACAAAGAGAGTTGTCCATCGAAGCATTGGTCTTCTTTTTCCGGTTGCTGGATAGAGAGTTGCTTTCAAACCATGATATGGATCTTGCGCAAGGGAAGAGGAGGATCCGTCACAATTCCGTGTTTTACGAACTTTCACGGCTGCGTCTTCTGAACTGAATTCCTATAAAAGTGCGGAAACAGTTGAATGTCAAACCTTTTATCAGAAATACAGAGAGGCCGCAAGGAGAATTATGGTAGGAAGTTTGAAACATCACATGAGTCAAAGCTGTTTGAAAAACCTGGAGTCGGATTCGATCCCCGTGTGTCGCCAAAACACTGTCCCACCTCAGATTCTTCAAAAACCACAGCATTGAAGCTGAGCGAATCTTACTGGTAGATTAAACCAACAATTTGAAATTATCCGGGGGAGTCTAACAACTTGAGCTCAACGCAACTGGCTCCTGCCGCCCGCAGATTGTTGAACGGGAACCTGAATCCCGAATGTTAGCCTGAGTTTATGTTTCGCGGATTCCAAAGAGATTTTCTGGCTGAAGGCGGAGATTGCGAATGTCCATCACGACACCAAGATGATGATCACTGAAAACACGAACCGGGTGGATGGGGGCATGACTTCCGTACCCCAATCTACAATACCGGTACGTGAAACAACGTCCCCGGGCGTGCTTTATAATCGCGAGCTTCTGAAGATGCAGCATCAAGCCCAGAGAAGCTACGTTCTCCAGGCAGACACGTTGCGCATTCGGCACGCAACAAACATGGCAATTATCTCTGGTCCGGCGTCTTATGACCGGGTGGCGATGTCATCCCGGCTTGCAGAAAGCGCTGCTGAACAGCGTAGACTGGCCATCCAAGCGCGCAGATTCACTCTGCCTGCTGGAGTCGGAACCACGCCCCAGCGCTGCCCCTAACTCTCGGCCAAGCCTGCAGCTTTCAAGCAGGAAGAGGCAGAATCGCGTACGGGAGGTTAAATCGATGAGTCCCTTGATAGTGATCCTAAGTTTCTCCTTCCGCTTGGGGCCGGGAGAGCGTATCCCAAGCTGGAGAGTTCCGGGCGTATCTCGAACTCTCGAACTGCGGGACAGTTCTGAAACGCGGTTCTCTCCGTGACGAATTCCCCCATTTTTTCCCGGGAGCCGTGGGCCCTGTCTTAAGTTCTTAGTATTCAAACACCTCAAAATTGAAGACTTTAGACACGGCCCCGGACATGTCGGTGGGCTAGCGGCGAGCTCCGGGCGGCGGTAATTTTACGCCGAGCGGAGGCACACCGTAGACTCGCGCCAAATCGTTGACGGCGGTGCTAAGCACGGTCCAGTAACGATCCGCCTGGGTCCCGTAGGCGCCGCCGACCATTACCTGATTGATGCGCCGAGCGTCCTCAACCACGGTCTCGACCTGACCCTTGGTCTGCATCCATGTGTCAGTGGCGTCGAACTTCCGCCTCAGCCTGTTGGTGGAACTGTTCAGATCACCAAGCGCGTCATCGAGGTCGTCCTTTGAATTCTTAACCTGATCTTTGCGTGCCTCCGTGTTTGGGGGATTCGCACGACGGCGGGATGTCGCACCACTGCTTTGGGCCGATTCCGCGCGGTTCTTGGTGTCTTCCCCACGCTTCTCCGCCCATTTGCGGAACTCGTCCACACCGTCCTCCACCTTACGAATGCGATCGGAGACGTATGCCTTGGTGTAGGAGCCTTGCCCAAGCACGGGCCACGCGAACGACACCAGGCAGGCGAGAGAGACCAAACTGCAGGCCATCGTATGAGTCATACACCTACCTCCAGCATAATCTTCCTGGGTGGGAAAGAAGTGGGCAACTGTATAAAGTGCCAGTCGGCACAGGGACCAATCGGCCCGATGGGACCGCAAGGACCGCAATGCATTCAAGGACCACAAGGGCCACAAGGGCCACAAGGGTCCCTGACCCTATAGACCCATCAGCGGGAAGGCGAACCCTCCGCTTACTCGATCCTCAATACGTCAATCGGCGGCACGCGGGACGCCCGCAGTGCGGGGATGACGCAGGCGGCGAGCCCCACGAGCATCAAGACTGAGACCACAGTCACTATTGTCAGCGGATCCGTCGTCGAAACGTTGTAGAGCTGGGATGCGAGCAGACTGGAACCGAGCATCGCGGCCCCTACCCCGACGGCCAAGCCGCATGCGATCAGAGTTGCTCCGTCGCCGATGACCATGGTCAGAACCTGAGTCGCGCGCGCACCCAAGGCTATCCTGATGCCAATTTCCCGCAGCCTGCTCGAAACCGCATAGGAAACGACTCCGAAAAGGCCTACAACCGACAGTATCAGCGCAAGAGCGGCAAAGATCCCCAGAAGAACGGTTACGAACCTTGTTCGCGATGTCGCAACGGCGATGCGAGACTCCATCGTCTGGATGTCGTAAACGGGCAGGTTGCGATCAATCGATCGAACGATGCGACGCAGTGAGCCGGCGAGTGCCGTAGGATCCTGGTTCGATTTCAGCAAAACGAAACTGGCGGGTTCCACGGGTTGCAGGTACGGCAAATAGAAACCAGGCATGGCTTGTTCCTCTACTCGGCCGTACTTCACGTCGCCCACGATCCCGATAACCTCCCCCCATTCGCCGTCTTCCCACCCGCAACCAAGCCATACTCGCTTGCCGATCGCGTCCTGGCCCGGCCAGAACAGCCTGGCCGCTGCCTGGTTCGGGATGACAACTTTCGGAGACCCCTCCCGGTCAAAATCTGTAAAAGATCGACCCCGGAGCAGCGGGATGCCGAGAGTCTTGAACACGCCTCCACTAACGCAGTGAATCTCGGCGGTTGGGAAGTCTTGGCCAGCCTGTTTTGAGCCAATCACCTTGACAATGGTTGCCGCTGCGTTGCTCGAGGCCGGAGTCGAGCTCGAAAGCGCTACCGCCTTCACTTCAGGCAGGTCGCCCAGCCGTGTGAGAAGTTGGTGTCGAAATGCACCTTCTTCGTATCCGGAAGGAAGCTGAATGCGGGCCGTGAGGACTTCCTGGGGCGCGAAGCCTAGCGGCGTAGCGTTCAGGTGCAGAAGACTGCGGATCATCAGCCCGGCCCCCGTGAGCAGAACCACCGACAAGCCGACCTGACCAACAACTAAGACGCTTCGGCTGCTGAAGCTGAGCAGTCGCGGGGAGCCTGCCACGTTTCTGGAGGTCCACTGCAGACCGGTGCCGGGTCGGACGGCCGAGCCCTTCAGCGATGGAAGGACGCCAAACAGAAACCCGCACACGAAGGCGAGCCCGAAGTTGAAGGCGAGAACCGGCCAATCGAAGGCCGCACCCCCGAAATTCAGCATCTCGACATCCTTGGCCCGGAATGCTGGACTGCTTGAGGGCTTGACGAGTGCCAGTAGATCGTTTGTAAAAGCCGCCAGCAGCAGGGCGATAACGCCAGCGACTACTCCCAGAATTACCGTCTCGGTGAGCAGTTGGCGAAAAAGCCTCAGTCTCGTCGCGCCAAGGGCTGCCCGAGTCGCTATCTCCTTAGCCCGTCCGGCTGTTTTGGACAACAGCAGGTTGGATACGTTCACGCACGCGATCAGAAGAACCAGGCCTACGGCGACGAGCGTAATCAGCAGCGAACTCTTGATGCGAGGATCGAGATTGGCCTCCCGAAGGGGAATAGCGCGTATCTTCCGATCGCCATCGCCAGAAGGAAAAGCCGCTTCGATTCGCTCCGCGAGTACCGCCATCTCAGTTTCGACCGTTCTTGCGTCTTTTCCCGGCTTGAGCCGGCCGATCACTTCGTGCCAGCTTGCGAAAGGCGTCTCCAAACGACGAGGAAACATCAGGGCCGGAGCCATCATCATAGGGACCCAGACATCGACGACACCCGACTGTCCGCGAAAATTTGGAGGAAGGGTACCCACGACCGAGAATGAAGTCTTGTCGATCTTGACCGATCGACCTACTGCTTCACCAGGTGAGCCGAAGTGGCGGCGTGCGATGTTTTCGGAAAGCAGCGCGACCGGGTGGGTGTTCGGCGTTTTGTCTTCGTCAGACAAGAATACCCGGCCGTTACGCGCCGAGATGCCGAGGAGCGGGAAGTAACTGGCGGACACGAACTCAACATTCAAGCGTTCGCTCTCGACTCGTCCCGTGAAGACGTAGGCGCTCTCAGCGAAGGCCGAGATCTCTCGAAAACTGCGGTTATTCTGGGCGACTACCCGGTATTTAGGGTATGACCACCAGGGGGTCGACTCAGCGCTCAAATCCGGTTCCGACCGTTGCGGTCCTCTCTCCGGAACCTGATGCAGCGCCACCAACTCCTCGGGCTGGTAGTACGGCAACGGTTCGAGCATTACCGAGTGGATGACACTGAAAATGGCTGTGTTGATCCCAATCCCGAGAGCCACCGAGACGATCGCGATCAAGGTAACCATAGGACTCTTGCGAAGCATTCGGACCGCGTGTCGGATGTCCTGGTACATAACCTCCATAATTTCACCTCTCGCCGCAAGGGCAGTCATGACCTGTCACAGCAAGGCGTATGCCAGTCGTGGCTTCCCGTTCCTGTGGTCATCGAGTCGCAGTGGCTAATCTGGTTTTCGGCAAAGGCGCGATGACGACGCAGATTTCGTGACGTCTTTGGGCCCCAGGCGTCGTCTGGAATGTATTCCCAGACAAACAGAGACCTGCCAGTGAATCCCACGGGGAAGCGGCCGGGGGCCGTCGGATCCAATGTCAAATCCGAACATTCTGTTTCAGATCCGGACACCTGTTGTCCCGAGCCGCACAACTCCACGCTGCGGAAAGAGGTTCTTCGGGCGCGCATTTGGGTGGGCGCATCTGGCGCACATCTGGGTCGGTCGCATTTGGGTCGGACCGAGATTATTGTTGGACGGCATTTAGGTCGGACCGGGTCCGGGGGAAATGAAACCATCTCGATCTGCCCACCATTGACTTGGCACTGCGGCTCATCGAATTCCTGGATGATCCACATCCGATGAGGGTCAAGCGGTCTGCCGATGGTATGGTCGTTAGCTGGTCGCCGGATGAGAGAGTGAGTTGTACAAACAAGTGTAGCAGGGGACATGGCAATAGTACTTCTCTTAATCTTCGTGGTGCTGCCGCGTCGCCCACTTCTGAGTTTGGCGTTCGGCAGCACGACTCGTCCGCCAATCCAGCAAGCGAATTGGATATCTTGTATTATCGCTGCAGGTTGAAACTGGAGGACTGAATGGCAGCCGGCGCAGAAAACACCCGCTTCCGGTTGGCGCCGGCGATCTCTACGCGCTTCGCGTGGTCCGAATCACCTACCCTATTCGTCCCTATTCATCTCCGCCTTCCGAGCCGCTCGGTTGAAACAATTCGGCCAAATCGACAGGTTCGACGAACACAACGACAGAATTGACGATTAAAACACTGTTCCAGTCGGTTCGTATCGTTGACTATTCTGTCAATAAAGCTGCTGAATAAACACTTGTGACAACGCCGCCCGCGCGGACCGGGAATCCTGAACCATACGGTAGGAAGGCGAGCGAGTATGGACCCAATTGATGAAAGACCTGCAAACAAACCCAAATTCCGCTATCCGAGGAAGCCGAAATACAGTCTCCCACCCGAGCCTGCTCCGGTCGCGACGGGTGAGCCGGTCGTGTTGAAAGGGGACCGCAAATGGAAGGAACAGGTCGACTCATGGCTCGGCCGACTTGAAGAGGAACGACGCCAGGAGCGGGAGCAGTGGCAGAAGGACAAGCAACACTGCAAATGCCCTCGCCGGCCGGACGGAATGCCTCGGCCATGGGTTGACGCGACGTCAAACTTCGGGCCGCAGATCACAGCATTGAAAGTCGGCGAAGAAGGCAGCGTCAGTTTCACGGTCTGGAATGACGGTAGCTATCCCGCCTGGAATTGCTACGTCGAGGTGTATGAAGGCCCAGGCGGCTACACCAGCCCGCTGTCGGCGTATGAACTGCGCGGGCGGCGGATCATCACTCTTCATCCAGCTGAGCGCAAGCAGGTACACCTGTCCTGGGTCCGGAAGCAGCGCACGGGCCGGATTGTGGGCCTTGTCTTCGACCCGCTGCTCGACCCCCTCGATTTCGACGCGGTCGAGCAAATCAACCGTCACATTACGAGCGTCCACTACGTGGATTTGGACTAACGATATGCCGAAATACGCGATTCACCACATTGTTCTCAACGATGCTACCGGTCAATTGCTCGGCAGTCAGAGCCCCGCAGCGCGGTCAGCAGCCGCTGACCTGGCTGCCAATCCCGGGATCGCGAATCTGGGATCGATGGGTCCAGACCTTTTCTTCTGGGCGCCCGATTACGAGATTGTCGAGAGGCTCTACCGACTCTATCAAAATTACGCGGACCTCAAGCGCCTCTACAATCAGGTTGTCCAACCGATCCGCGACATTCGCGATGCGGTTGTCGAGCCGATCGAAGATGCAGTCGAAACTCTGGCCCCGTCTACCGTCGCCCTGATCTCTCAGTTACTCGAGGAGATGAAGGAGACGGCGAAACTGTTCAAGAGCACGGTTAGCACAGGACTGTTCGCCGGAGTTATTTCCGGTGCGGACCTGATTTCCGATGCTGCCGGTTTCCCGCACCTCGCGTCCGTGTTCTTCCAGGCATTTGTGCCACCGCTCCAACTTGGCCAGGGCGAGAACTGCTGGTACTGGTTCGACATGCTCCACTACCGCAACACCGGCGATTTCGGCCGCCGTCTGGTGGAAAACGCCCGGGTTGGCACGCCTCAGCAGCGCGCCTACGCTTACGGTTACCTGTCTCACATCGCTACCGATCTCGTTGGTCATGCGTATGTCAATCAGGTAGTTGGCGGACCCTTCCGCCTGCAAGTGCAACGCCACGTGACTGTTGAAAACTGGATGGACACCTGGAAGTTCCAGCAGTATTACGGGCAAAACATCAATCTACGTTTACTGGACACACTAGGCCTGAGTCCTGCGCTCGATTCGTCAGTCGGCGACCTTTTGCACCAGACTCTGAAGGATGTCTACGGCGGCGTCGACCATCCCCACCGCCTCGGAGGCGACGGCTTCCTCAGCCGCAACCAGATCGATGAAACGTACGACATCCTGTACAAAGTACTCGAGTTGATGAGGGATCAGGCGGTCCCTCGTCCGGAAGAACCCTTCTCCAACGTCGCTCAGATCCTCCAGGATGCCCTCGACGACCTGCTGGAGCCGCCGCCTTCGCCACCCAGCTCACCCAGCGGAGCCTGCTCGCTAGGCGACATTCTGTCGTTCGGCTTGACATCCAGTTCCCGCGACTGTTACGACGAGTTCTTTGACGCCCTCGAAGACTGGTTGGAATACCTGGGAGAGCTCCTGACGTGGGCCTTCGAAACCCTGCTCGACCTGTTCGACTTGCTGCTAACCCTGCTGCTTTCGCTTCCGGTTGCGGTGCTGCTGGCGATCCTGTATGGAATCCAGCTTCTCCTGTACGAGATTTTCCAGTTGGTCCGCAGCACCCTCGCTCTCACTGGCTTCATCTACCCGGAGCCAAGCGATCTCAACGATGCCCACGGCCGGAACCTGACCACGCCGTTCCACTGCAATCTGGCAGGGTGCGTAGTGCCCACCGTAAAGGCTCCATCAGGCGCACCGGTCTTCCCGCGACTCACCGACCTCTCCGTCAGCCACTTGGTGTGTCCGCCGCCCGTGCCCGAAGCTCCGACCACTCGGGCGAATTTCGCACCTCCGGCGGACACAACTACGCCGAATGTCTTCATCAATGAGGAGCCGCTCAACCCTGATGCTCTGGCGCTCTACGCCCGAGCGCTGACACCGGCGCGAACACGTACGCTGGAAGACCGCTGCCTCCGGATCGGAAACGCCACGGCCCTGACTACACTGATGATCTCCGTCGCGGCAGCCGCAGCCCCGGCGGACCAGCGCGAGATTGTCCACACGAATTGGAATCTGGATTCGGATCGGGGCTACGGGTACAAGACCTGGACTGGCCCGGTGCCACTCGTGGGTAAAGAGGACTTCGTCAAAGATAAGACGACGCCAGGGCTCGACCAGCCCTGCTCGAGCTGACGGTTGAAACAGAAAGGATGCTTATGGCTGTCGAGCTTTGGATCGATGATGGGAATCCCTGGTATCTCAGTCCAGACATATGGGTAGTCCCCAGCGATGACCCTGGTGACCCGCCGGGGTTACCTTTTGCCAATGTGTCGGCCTACGTCTGGGCCAGGGTTCACAACCGTGGTTCGACTGCGGTATCCAACGCGACCGTTCGCTTTTACTGGGCCGATCCGTCCACCGTCATTACGCCGACAACGGCCACGCTCATCGGAACGAGTTCGGCTAGTCTCACGGCCGGAGAGACAAAAGAAGTTCTCTGTGTAACGCCTTGGATTCCCAGTTTCGTCAACAACGGGCACGAATGCCTCATCGCGCAGGCATTTGCGCCGTCGGACCCCGCTCCTCCCCAGGGCCCCAATGATCCGTTCAACGTGCCTGCGGACCGTCATCTCGCCCAACGCAATATCACCGTGGGAGCCGCGATGGCTCGCATGGCACGCTTCGTTCATCCGTTCCGAATCGGCAACCCGATGCGCTTTCGAACCGGGGAGGTTTTGGTTCGCGCACGCCGCGCCCCGGTCGAGATCCTCAAACCACTTCTTCGCAACCTCGGCCTCCGTGAGCTCCCAGCCGAGGCGGAAGGCTTCGAAGAATTCGGGCTGCAGCCTTACCGCTGCGGCCAGGAAATCCATGAGACCGGCAAGCCCGATCTCCGAATCGCCGTCTCACCAGGCCACCAGGAAGGCCTGGCGCTCGTCGCCCGCGTTCCTGACCGATTCAAAGCGGGTACCGCAGCGCTCTTGCTGATCGAACAAATCGTTGAGGACAAGCCTCTGGGTGGCATGGCTGTCCTCATCGTCCCCGCTAAAGAGGACAGGACGACTGTTAAGAAAGGATGACTGTCATGCCCGTAACACCAGCCGCCATTCCAATCCGCCCCTATGCCATCTGCCCCCCCACTAATCTGATGAACCCCGACGGGTTTTTCGTGGTGAACATGGGCCGGCAGTACATCGAAGCAACCATCACCAACATCTCCTCGGCGCCGCTCAGCAACGTCCGAGTGTATATCGAGGGTATCTCGGATGTTGGTGTTGTCTACACGCCTGGCCTCATGTCAGTGGGGGCCGTCCCGGCTGGTGCGTCAGTGCCGGTGCGTTTTCTCGCGGATTTCCGCACCGCCGCGCCCGGAACTGCCGTGGTGAGTCTGATTGTCGAAAGCGATGGCTTTAGTTTCAAGCGCATCCTCAAGAAGATCTTCATTACGCGAGTCGACTATCACAAGCCCAGCAAGACTTATTCCGTGGTGATGCCGCAAGGCACTATGAAGATCAACATCCACAGTGCCATCGTCGGACCCCGCGGGAGTCGCTGCAAAGACGACAGAGAGCCCTTCATTGCTCTCATTAAAGACGTCACTTATGATTGGATTCCGGAGCCTCCGTACGAGGGAGTCCGGGGTCCATTCCCCTATGAGGACCCCTGGTGGAAGATCGCGCTCGGCATTCTCGCGGCTTTGTTACTCGCTGGTGCGCTGCTTTACGACTATTTCAGTGACGGTACACTCGATGGAGGAATGGTTTCGGTAAGCGGCACTTTTGAGGAGACCGATCCTTCGGTGTCATGTTGCACAGATGTGTCAACCTCAGCGACCGATACCGAAGACTGGATCGGTCGCGGCCTTTACGCCTCGGTTGGTATCGCGGCGGTCGCCGCGATCGCCTCGGATGGACCCGACCTGCATTACCGCGGTCAGGACGCTACGCCACCAGGAGCTGGCGAACTGACTCTCAGCGAAAGCGTCCAGCTCAGTGTCAACTATGTCGCACCACCCAACCTCGGAGTCAAGTTCCCGATCGAGGGGAAATGGGAGTATACCCGCACGACCACGGGTGGGACCTATCGCTTCTCGGCCGCTGATCAACGCGAAAACCTTCATTGGATCGATAGCTACGAGGTTGACGCACCGGTTGTCCACGACCGCCTGCAAGGCCCACTGATCGTTCGGGCTCGGTTTCGGAAACCGGGCGGCCAATTCCTTCGCGGCTCCGAACTTTATGTATCGGCAGCCCTCGTCAGCACCTATGGTGTGGCTCATTGGCTCGAATTGAGAGACCACGGCATGCAGTTTGACAAAGAACCGAATGACGGCTGGTACACAGGTGGTTACCACCTCCGCCCCGGCAAAGGCGAACAGAAAGTCGACCGGCCGGGTGTTTGGTACCTCTTTGTCTTCGCGCAGGATGTCAATTCAGTTGCCCAGGGGACGGATCCCTTCACCGCCGCCCACACCATCGGCGGCTTCGTGCTGACCAACCAATTGGAGATTCACTTCGATAAGCCGTGTCAGCTTAAGCACGACGCGGTCATCCAAGTCGTCTGAAAGCGCAGTCAGCCGTGCCCCCGGCGTAACCGGCGCCGTGCAGGGGTGGACGTACACCGAGTATGACTGGACTGGACGCGCTTCGCGAACCAGCAATCCCAAAACCATGACGCTCGGCTCCAGCCTCGACCTCCCGAGTGTGGGCCAGTTCTCGGTGGACCAGCAATGCGGATGGCACAAAGCAGTGTCCCCTTCTCGCCCCCTTCTCGCCTCCTTCTCGCCTCCTCCCCCGTCGATGGTCGATGTCAAACCTTTCTGCTACCCTTAAAGTTCTGTGCGCGCTCTGCGGCTGATCTCTCAGAGTCTGGCCCTGCTCACCCTGGCGGGTGCGGTGACCGCCTACTTTGCGCCCTGGGTCTTCCTGATTTTCCGCGACTCTTTTCTGTGGTTTTTTGCGGTGACGATGTTCGCTCTCGGTCTGGTACTTGAGCCGGCCGAACTACGAGAGACGCTGCGGAGACCGAAAAGCATCGCGCTTGGCGTCCTGGCCCAGTACACGATCATGCCCGCCCTGGGATTCCTGACCGCATGGCTTTCCGGCGCCGACTCTGATCTCGCCCTCGGGTTCATCCTGGTGGGCTGTGCACCCGATGCGATGGCAGGCAATCTCATTGTCTACCTCGCTGGCGGAGCTACCGCTTTTTCAGTCGCGCTGACGGCGGTAACGACCTTCATCTCACCGCTTGTGACTCCTTCGCTCGTCCTCCTTCTGGGTGGAGTCTTTCTCCCGGTCCCGTTCTGGCCGATGTTCCGGACAGTCATGCTGATCGTCGCGTTACCTTTAGCGGCCGGGATGATTTTGCGTCGATTCACGGGGAGCGCGAAGAGAGTCGTGCAGGAGGCAGCGCCGGCAGTAGCCGTCCTGTCGATCGTCATCATCTGTGCGTACGCCGTCGCTTCCAACCAGCAGTTGATCGCCAACATGGGCCCGAGCGTTCTGGGCTGGGTCGTGGTGCTCAACGGCCTTGGGTATCTGCTCGGTTGGCTGGCCGCCCGCCTTTTTCGCTTCGACAATCGGTATGCGATTGCTCTTGCGATCGATGTTGGGATGCAGAACGCGGGCCTGGGAGTCGCCTTAGCCCTTACCCACTTCGGTCCCCGGGCAGCCTTGCCGGGCGCCTTGTTTGCGGTCTGGTGTATCTTGTCGGCCGCCGCCGCCACAAGCGTGTTGCGATACCGCGGGCGGAATCCCAAAGCGACGAAGGCCGGTTAGCTCGGGGTTCGTTTCGACGAATCGGGACGCCGACTGAGATCTTGCCCGTTCAGTTTTCCACTTCCTACGGCACTGGGCTGTTTCCAGTCCTCCAAGTCGCCCCACCCGTATCCAGTGTTTCTGCTGGTCTGAAGGTTGTCGGGAGCATCGACGACAACTCCAGGATGGACGAGCGGGACAGCTTGCACCTCATTGTCACTGAGCGCAGCGCGCAGCCTGATCTGGTCGAGAGAAGCCCCTCCCCCTAAAGACCGGATCTCTAAGCTGACCGGCAGATCCCTCGGACAATAGAAGGGAACGGACAGCCTGTGGTAACGGTTACCTGTGAAAAGCAGCCTGGCGCGACTGATCGTCATGAGTGAGCCGGCATCCTCTGCCATGACGGTCAACTCCAGCTCGGAGTTCTGCCCGGGAGAAGAGGCACACCCCAACACTTCAGTGTGACCGAAGCCTCGAGGCATCATCTCTGGCGGCGCATAAAGAACCCGATCTGAACGAGGACTGGGCGGGTATCCCATCGCCACACCGTTGACCGCCTGATGGTCGGCGACCCTTCGGGCTGGCAGGCTTAGAAAATCTTCAGCCTCGCCTTTGACGCCTCTGTAACCTGGAATTGAGCCTCAGAAAAGCCGGCCGACACGGAAGGAGATTTTCCACTGGCCGTTTTCGCCGTAGCTCGGTCCGAAGAAGACCAGACCAAGCGGGGTCTCCCCCACGATCCCGACCGCGAGGTCATGGTAGGGGTTGGCTGACTGGTGAAGGCGGAAGGCGCGGCCCACCTCGTAGATCACTCCTAGGTGGAAATTGCCGGCGATTCCCTCCTGCTCGGTTATAAGACGCAAAGCGGACACGCTGGCGTAGTAGTATCGACTCCCGAACATCTCGTCGCGCGACAATGCGCTCAGCCGGAAGGGACCGCCCAGCGAGAAGACCGGGTACGGGACCTGGTCTTCAGTCGCGAATCCGCCTTCGATCGCCGCCACGACAGTGTTTCGCCGCTTGACCGCCGCCGCCCAGCTGACGCGGCTTTCGAACTGCGCGTACCGGGTGGCGGCCAGGGGGGAGTCCACCACCCAACGCAACTCGCTGACCGATCTTAGCCCGGTTCTCGGGACCATTGCGTCGTCCTGTCCTTCGTGAGCCCACCGGAGCCGAAACTGAGCGAGCCTGCCTCTGGCTTCCGGAAAGGTTGGGACGCCGAGCGACTGGGATGCCGTGACCCGGCTCAGTTGATACCCGAACCTCACCTCGTCCGTTCGCCCGCCCGCATAGCCGATGTCCAACCCCGCACCCGGCTCCCGGAATTCGACCGCGAGCTGCTTTTTGCCTTCCTGGTACACATCGAAGTCCGAATTCTCATAGAAGCCGCGAGGTGCGACGAACCACCGACTTGCGCCCATCCGCCAATACAGCTCGGTAGCGAGGCGATTGAAGATCCCGAAGTTCGCCTCGCTGCGCCATTCGGAAAAAGGCCCGGGCAGGTCCAGGAATGTCAGCCGGGTGCCCAGCCCCAGCCGCACCCCGTCGGATTGAGAGCCATCCAGGAGGAGCAGGGTGTTCAAGAAGGGAGGACCGTGTTTCTTTGCCCGCAGATTGACTCGATACCCTTCCAGGCCGTCGCGTTCGGCAGCCTGGTAATCAGCCGCTTCGAACCTTCCCCAACCCGTAATCCGCGTGAGCGCGGTTTCGAGTGGGGCGGTTGCGTACGGCGGGGTCACCGAGCGGGACACCTCTCGGGCGACCGCTTTGCTGGTCCGTCCCCCGGTGATCCGGATGTCGAGAAAGGTGGGTTCCACGGGGAGTCTTCGTCTGCGCTTGCTTCTCTCTTCCAGGAACTGATGCCATCCCGGGTCGTCCAGCGCCAGAGGCTCCAGTTGGGCAGCCGCCTGTGACGCTGCCTTGTACCCGATCGCAGCCAATTCCTGCCATCGGTGGAAGTCGGCCGAATTGAAGCCTGCCACCTCCGGGGAAATGACGACCTGAGCCTGCTCGAGGTGCCTGAGTTCGGTGCCGCCGATCATGATATCGAGCGAGCGGCCGGCTATCCCGGTCAGAGACGATGGCATCTTCTCGTCGGCAATCACGTGACTCTTCAGGGGCACAGCGATGATTATGTTGGCGCCCATGCCTTTAACCACGTCGACCGGGAGATTGTTCAGGAGCCCGCCGTCAACGAAAGTCCGGTCGTTGACGACCCAGGGCGAGAAGACTCCGGGGATCGCCATTGTTGCGCGCAGCGCATCAAACAGGTTTCCCTCACGGAACACGAACTCAGTACCGTTGCGAAGGTCCACGGCGACTGAACGAAACGGCGTCGGCAACTCGTCGAAGCTTCCAAGTGCCGAATAGGGGCTCGTAAACCGGCTGAGCAGAAGGCCGATTCCATGACAGGCGGAAATCCCTCCGGGGAGAGTCAAACCTCCCTTAAGCCCGAATTCGAGCTGCATCGGGAAATCACGGCGATCCTCCTTGCGGCGATAGGTCAGGTCGCGAAAGGCCGGACCGGGACGAAGCGTGCCATTCCAGTCGATTTCCTGCAGGAACTCCTCGATTTCGTCCGGTTCGTACCCGGCGGCGTACAAGCCGGCGACGAGGCCTCCCATGCTGGTTCCGGCGATGCAGTCAACCGGGACCCTGTGTTCACTTAACCACTTCAGGACACCGACGTGCGCGAGGCCGCGAGCACTGCCGCCGGCCAGAGCAAGCCCCACGCGAGGACGGGAGCTTTGCGCGGTAGCGGACTGAGCGTCGAGACCGGTGGCGACAAGCAGCGCGGTGACAAGAGCCAGACAGACCGCCGGAGTGCCGCGCAACATGGTGCGCAAGCATATCAGAGACACCGGCCCTGCCCGAGCGCGAAATCTGGACGGGGAGACTCTTCGGCCGGATTCGATTCAGTCAACAGGGCTTGCGAATTTGGCCGTCGCCTATTTCTGCCTGGGTTCTCTCTCCGAGCGATCCCCGTTGCCGCCCAGATAGAGCCCCCGAACCGCAATGATTTCTCCGGCGCTGTTCCGCTCGAACTGAAGCCGAAAGAACTCGGCCTCTTCGAGGGCAAAACGGTCGTCGGCAACGGCGTAAAGGGCGCCCTTTGGTCTCCCATCGCGCTGGTAGAAAAGCTTTCCATCCTCCAGCGAGATCGTCCTGAGGGCGTACCGGCCGACGTAATCGCGCAGCTTCTCTTCAGGTAACGCCAAGGGCTCAGTGAGCGCTTTCCGGTACTCCAGTACCCACTTCAGCTCTTCCTTCCTCGGCCCTTCGGATTTGCTTTGAGCTCTCTCCAGAGCGAGAAGGTAAGCTTTGTCAAAGGCCGCCTCTGCGGTCGTCTTCACGTCCGGTTCGACGCCGGTCCCTTCCCAGTTAGTGCCGGTGATCGGATTGACCGCCCGGCCGAACGGCACGGACATCCCGATCTTCAGGTCGTCGGACTGCACGTAGTCGACCGGATGAGCGCCTCCACCGGTCGTCTCGCCGACGATAGTGGCTCGTTTCATGGCCTTCAGGTTGTAGGTGAATTCTTCGGCGGCGGAAAAAGTCCTGCTGCTGGTCAAGACGTACAGCTCCACATCGGCCATCCGTTTTCCCACGACGTGGGCCGTGGTCCAGAACTGGTCGGTCGCGTCCTTCTTCCGGACATAGAAGCTGTTGATGTGCTTCGGCTCTTCGAAGAAGTAGCTTGTGAGCAGCTGGATCATCGACGGGCTCCCGCCCCCGTTGTTGACGATGAATCAGTTGGGCGTGTTCCGGCTTCTTTCTTGGTTTGCTCGAAGTCCGTAGATTGCTGCCGCGGCGGAAGGCAGAACAATCCAGAGCAGTTCGTGAAGCAGCACCGCAAGACCGTCAGGTCCGGCCAATTCGCCAAGACCGAGCGGTGCGACCGGAAGCGGTTGCCAGGGTAAGAAGTACCGCTCGTTGGAGAAGGGGGAAAGAAGCGCAACGCCGTACCCACCATCGGTCAGCCCGTCAAGGATCGGGTGGGAAACGGCGCAGAGCAAAAACGACAAGAACAGCCGGCCGCGTTCGGAGGCTTTTCCGGTCAGCCTGACGAAGATCAAATAGCACAGGCCGGCAGTCAGGAGAGAGAAGCAGAGACTATGGGAAAGGCCCCGATGTCCGAGCCAGTGGGCATACGGGACGCCGAGGTAGAAGCCGACGAGATCCAGATCCGGGGCAATCGAACACGCGAGGCCCAGCAGTATGATCGCGCGGGAAAGGCGTCTCGGAATCACCATGGAAACCGCCAGTGCCGGCATTCCGTGTCCGATCAGTGTCGGCATTGTTTGTCCCTCAACCTCACTTTTGTGAGCTGCTCTTTCGACCCGATCGAGTTTAAGGTCAGAACCTGATTTTCGCCGGTAAAAGGCGCCAGAAACAAGTGCCTCGAGTGCAGGCCCGCCCCGTCGATTTCAGCGCACCTGCTTTTCGGACAGCGTCTTGATTGCAGTTTCCAGGACCCGGTCGCGTCCGGCGCGAACATCCTCAATTGAAGCGGCGACGGTTTTGTCGGGACGAATGCCGACGCCGACGAAAAGCGAGCCATCCGGGTAGCTGTCGAGCTTGGTGCAGATCGTGGCACCGCCTCCGCCGGGAAGCCGGACGAACAAAGGATTGCCCGTGCTCCCGCCTGTCAACTCGCCGATCATCAAGCCGCGTTTGGCGTTGCGGAACGCTATGCAGAAATCCTCGGCAGCCGAATAGGTCCGGGGACCAATTAACAACGCGACCGGCCCGGTGAAGTATTTCGGGCGGTTTGGTTTGATTTCTCCAGCCGGGTAACTCCGCCATTGCAGGCCCTTGCCCCAGCTTCTGAATGTCGGCGAGTAGGAGCGGGTCTTCCAGCTGGAAGTCAGGTAGGGCTGGTCGGTGAGGTAATTGAGGACCTCGTAACCGTTCCCGCTGTTTCCTCCTCCGTTGTTCCGGATATCCAGGATGAGGGCATTGGCACGCTGAACCGTATCTGCAAAAGCCTTGCCGAACTCCGAGACGACGTTCGGATCATTTAGGCTGTTGATGGCGACATACGCGATGTTGCCTTCGAGCATCCTCGACTCCACGAGCGGTCTGTTGCCGCTTTGGTTCCAGTTTCTGGCGATTGACCTGGAGACTGTATCGCCACCGGTGGTCCTCAGCTCCAGTTCCACCGGATTGTCCTTTGGTCCGGCGGTCAAGTTCTGGCTGTAAACCTGCGCGGCCAGGTCCTGCGGTGTCGAAGCAGACTGATACGGCGCTACTCGTTCCTCGGCGTACTTGCGTACGGGAATTCCGTCGACCCTCGTGATTTCCTGTCCGGGCCGGATTCCTTGGTCCCGAAGCGTCTCGGAATCGACGGCGAGTATCAGGACTTTGTCTTCGATCAACCCGGTCTTCAGACCACCGGCGCCGACCTGTTGCGAGTGTAACTCCCTGGGCATCCATATCCGGCTATGCCCGTCCTGCAGCCGAGCGCACATTTCCTGGAGCAGGCGGTAGTACTCGAAGGTGCTTTGACTCTGCCGGACACGAGGAAGATAGGACAGGTACAGGCGGTCCCACTCCAGTTCTACGAGCCGCGAGGGGTCCATGAAGTTGTTCTTCACTTCGGACCAGAAGACGGACAGTCCGGCAATCTTCTCGTCCTCCGAGAGGTTCTCGGTGAAGTCCGTAGCGAAGCTCGATCCGTCCCACAACGCGGTCACCCGTGCGAGCCGGGTCTTCAGCTGCTTGAAATCCGGGTCCTCGGCCAGTGAAGCGAACGCGGCGTTATTCAGGATGTCTCCGCGCAGCCAGCCGGGGAGTTCCAGGAGCACCGAATGGAGCAACTGAAAGGCTTCCTCTTTGTGGCCGAGCCGTGCGTGAAGAGCGGCAAGACGGAACACCAGGAGGGGCCGAAGGTCCTGCAAGGTGGAGTCGCCGTTGGCGAGACGAAGGCTTTCGGATGAGTTGATCGTCGCCAGTCCACTTTCGACAGTTGGAACGAGTGCTTGGATCGCCTCGGCACTCGATTTCTCGTTGCCTATGGCCTGTGCCGCCTCTTTTTCTACTTTCGTAAGATAAGCGATCAGCTCGTCGGCGCGGGAGGTAGTGTTCGCAGAGTCATCGGGCGCAGCGAATGAGGAACTCAGGACGCCAAGACAGGCAATCGCCATCACACCCAAGAGGCGCAAGCTGAAGAACGGGTCATTTGGCATGGAAACTGGCCCTCCTAATCCGGGACTTAGACCGGGGTGGCTGCTCAAAGGTTGGTGGGGCGTGGTTCAGGTTTTTCAAAAGCTCGGTTACTTCTCTCGTTCAGCCATGCATTATAATCTGCCGGTCCCAAAAGGAGGGTGTCATGGCCTCGAATCGATCTGAGCACTCTGCCGTTCTTCCCAGGCGGGAGTTTCTGAAATGGGGTTGTACGATTCCGTCTCTGCTCGCCATCGAGTCTTTGGCGAACGGGCAATCCACTCAGCCGGCTGATGTCGTTGTCGTGGAGGGAGCCTCCCCCTACGAGATAACAAAGGCAGCCATTGCACAGATTGGCGGCATGAGTAAATTTGTCAGCCGGCAAAGCGTGGTCCTGATCAAACCCAACATCGCGTTTCCCCAGGCGCCCAAGGTGGCTGCGACCACGAACCCGGAGGTCGTCCGCGCGCTCGTCGAGCTGGCCTTCGAAGCCGGCGCGAAAACCGTCCGGGTGATGGACAATCCGGTCGGGTACTTCAAAGCGGCTTTCGAGCGGAGTGGCATCCAGGCGGTTACTCTGGCAGCCGGTGCCGAGATGGTTGAGCCTGATCCGAAGCGACTGGTCCCTCATGACTTCGCTGGCGGAACACTGAAGGGCTTCAAAGTGTTTCGGGATTGCGTCGAGGCGGACACGTTCATAAATGTTCCGATCCTGAAAACGCACTCCATGACGCGGCTGACACTGGGGATGAAGAACCTCATGGGCATAATCGAACACCGCGAGATCTTTCACGGAAGCGACAAGGGGGACCGTATTTCCGAGCTGGCGCGCGGTTTCGTGCCACATCTCAACGTCATGGACGCATGGCGATTCATTCAGTCCGGCGGTCCGGTCAGCGGCTCGACGGTCGATATCAAACGGGTGCTCGTTTCCGCGAAGATCACCGAGCTCGATGCTGTCGCAGCCGCGATGGTCGGCGTGAGACCGGGCCAGGTGCCCTATCTCGAGTCGGCAGGCCGGAAGAAAATGGGAGAAACCGACGCGACCAAGGTGAAAGTCGCTGCGTTTTCGATGTAGGAACCGCTCCGGTCTTCACTTGCCGGTCACGCATCGAGTAGAGCCAGAAGACAACGGGAGCAGAAGCTCCGTCCGATCCCGCAACCGGGTAATTGGTTGCCACCTGTGCGATAATCCGCGCGTCGACAAATCGTTTACGGAGGCGGCGATGCTGGAAGTACACATTGGTAGCCGGGAGGAGACGACGGTTGTTGAGCTCGCCGGGCGGCTCGACGTGAACGGGGCTGTGCAACTCGAGACAAAGCTTATCGAGATCCGGGGGCGCGGCCCCGACGTCATCCTGGACCTGGCTCAGGTCGACTTCGTGTCCAGCGCCGGCATCCGCGTGCTGACGCAGCTCCTGAAGGAGAGCGCAGCCCGCGAAGGCAGCGTGTTGTTGACGGGCGTGAAACCCGCCGTCCGGAACATCCTCGAAATCACCGGCATGCTCGGATTTTTTACTGTCGTCGGCAGCCAGGACGAAGCGCTCCATCGCCTGCGCGACCGCAGGCGGCTCGCGCACTCCCGACGCCGCGTCACGATCGATGGAATCGAGTATCAAACGACGACCGATGCGGACGCCGAATGCGCCATCCAGCTCTGGAGGCCTGACGCTGACCAGCCCGGAGCGACGCCGCTGTTCCGGGCGACGCTCCAGGAATTGAATCTCGCCTTTGGCCTCGGGGGCCTGGGATCCGACGCGGCTGATGCTTCCCATGCACTTGGGGAATTCCTGTGCGCCGGCACTTTCGTGGCCGTGGTTCCAGCCGGCTCGGGTGGATTGGCCGATTGCCTGATCCCCCGGGAGGCGGCCACGACTGACGTATTCGTGTCCCAGGCTGTCGGGTTTTCAGGGAACCCGCGCGTCAGAGCGCGTCTAGCCGGCATCGGTCCTGTCCGGCTGAGGAGGCTGATCAGCGACGCCTGGGAACTGGCCGAAACTCCGGGCCAGCCCTCCCCCGATTTCCTAGGGCTGGTTATCCAGACTGGCCCCGCCGTCGTTTCGGGCGGTTATTACACCGATGAATTCGCCCTGCGAGAGGACCGGCTGAGCGAAACAGAAAGCGAGGCGTCCTCCACGCTGATCCTCGCCATCGTTGGTCGGAACCGAGCGTTCAGCCCCGACGATGAGAACCACAAGCAGCTCTGGAGCCTACTGGAACGCGACGAGACAGGTCCCGCCTTCTTCCACGGCCACGCGGTTCTTCTCCGCCAGCCTGCTCGGCTGGCTGAGGGCGTCACGCTGGAGGACCAGCTTGCCCGCATCGCGGAATCAGGCGTCCCGGCCGGCCTGTTGCACCTGCGGCTCGACACGCGCTTCCGCGAGGCCGATATCCGCATTTTCGTCCCTTCGACGGTCGAATCCGGTGCCCTGAGGCGCATCAAGATTGAGCGCCCAGATGGGGAAGAGTGGCGGGAGGAGTGGGATACCATCACACGGCGCATCTACTCCGACAGCGCCCGCATCGTCCTGAAGCCCCTCACTGGCGGGTTCACTTCCCGTACCTACCGGGCGGAGAGCTACGATCGGGATGGTCGCAAGCAGCTTCCCACGGTTCTGAAGATTGGGTCCCCTGCTGTCACCGAGCGCGAGGTCCAGGCGTACCGAACTTGCGTGGAGAAGTTCATTCTGAACAACAGCACGACGATCATGGGCACCGAGCGTTGCGGCGATTGGGCCGGATTACGGTACAACTTCCTGGGGATAACGGGGCCGGAGAGCCGGATCACCTGGTTGGAGAATCTGTACATGAGCCGGCCCTCTGGGGAGTTCCTGCCCCTGCTCGACCGGATCTTCACGGACATTTTCAAGCCTTGGTACGGACAGCCCAGGTGGGAGGTGGTTCATCCCTTCAAAGACCACGATCCACGAGGCTTGTTCGACTCGCTTCTTGATGACGCGCAGTCCGTACTCGGGATCTCGCCAGACGAGGAGTTGCTTCCGTGCCCTCCGCTCGGGGTGTCGCTCCCCAATCCGTTCAATTTCCTCAAGTATGGATATGAGAGGCGCCGTGACCGCGAGTTCCGCTGGTATACCGGGATCACCCACGGCGACCTGAACCTCAAGAACATCCTGCTGGACGAGCGGGACAACGTCTACATTATCGATTTCTCGGAAAGCGGGCAGAGGAGTATCGTGTCCGATTTCGCCCGCCTGGAACCGATTCTGAAGCTCGAGCTCAACCGACTGGAGGGAGCCGACGACCTTCGAGAACTGTTGCGGTTCGAACAGGGGCTCGCCTGCGCGAGGCGTCTGGACGAGTCGCCGCCCTGGTGCTACTCGGGATCTGACCCGATGGTTGAAAAAGCTCACCAGACGATTTGCCGCCTGCGCCGGTATGCCGACCAGGCTACTCTGTTCGAAACCAACCTGATCCCTTACCTGGTTGCCGTCCTGGAGTGGACCTTGCCCGTCGTTTCGTACCGCAATTTTCCGGCGGAACGAAAGCAGCTGGCGGCCTACAGCGCAGCGCTGATCACCCGGCAGATCATGGAGTTGGAACAGTCGCAACCGGGTCTGTGAGGCTGTCGAGTCGAGCGCCGAAAGCGTGGGAAGCGAGGGCTTAAAGAAGGGTCAGCAGACAGCAGACAGCTGGCAGCAGGCAACTGGCAGCGGGCAAACGGGGCGTAGCCCAACCGGAAGTTGGTCGGAGTTCCTCCGCTGAAAAGCGCTGCGAGGGTGTTGAAAAAGGTCGGAAGCGCATTCGACCGGCGGCTTATTGACAGTTTTCAACGCCAAAGGCGTTGCGTAGCAAAGCCCGGGGTTGCCCGCGTTGTGTGCGGGAAACCCCGGGTTGACGGCGGGAAGGATCCAACCCTGAAAGGGT
>Ga0105092_10000271_pt1 | contig 26605 bp, 19 predicted proteins | sample PPLLak2March2015_FD_87021 | JGI IMG/M metagenome (GOLD analysis project Ga0105092, IMG submission 87021) | Freshwater sediment microbial communities from Prairie Pothole Lake near Jamestown, North Dakota, USA - PPLs Lake P7 Core (1) Depth... | ecosystem: Environmental > Aquatic > Freshwater >... | reverse complement strand
TAACAGCCCGGGGCGGAGCGCTTTTTGCGCAGCCCCGGGCCAGGTCAGCAACGAGCTTCAAGCCCTGAAAGGGCGGGAGAGAGAAAGCACTCCGCTCCAGGGGTCTCAATCCCACACGTAGCGGGTCGGACCGTCGTTGTCCGTGTCAGTCCGTGTTACTGCGCTACCGTGTTATCAGCGTTCCCGCATCGCTTTCCACCCCGTCCGTCAAGGCATTCGGCCTCAGCCCGCTGACGATCTGAAAGCTCGCTACGCCTTTGTCGATGACGTCCAGTGCCGCTTTCACCTTGGGGATCATGCCCTCGGTGAAGGTCCCATCCCGCATGTGATCGCGCGCCTGCTCGGCGCTCAGCCGGCGCAGCAGGGTCGACGGATCAGCCGGATCCCGGTAGATCCCGTCTACGTCGGACACCGAAATGAGCCTGTCGGCGCAAAGGCTCTTCGCCAATTCCGCAGCCAGCGTATCGGCATTGATATTGAGAATTGTCCCCTGCTCGTCCGCGCACAGGCTGCAGATGACCGGGCACAGCCCTGCACCGAGGATATTGTCCAGGACGAGACGATCAACCTGGTTGATTTCACCCACCAAACCGAAGTCCACTTCGCGGGTTTCGCCTGGCGCAACCACAACGCGCATCGGTGCGCGCCTGCTGGCCTTGGCGATACCGGCGTCGTACGCTGCTATTCCGATCGCAGGCAGTCCCGCCGTTACGAGGTCGGCGACCAAGTCGCGGTTGACTGCTGAGAAGACCATCTTGGCCGCCTCGAGAGTCCGCTCATCTGTTACTCTGCGGCCCTCGTACTGAACGACAGGGATACCAAGCTGCGCGCACAAGGTGCTCAGTTGCTTCCCCGCTCCGTGGACAATAACGAGGCGGTGCCCCTCGAGCTGCAGATGCTTAACGTCACTTGCCAGTGAGCGACGCAGAGAGGTTGATTCTAGAACCCTTCCGCTCAGCTTGATGACCAGGATCATAACGAGGCCACGGCCTGAATGAGCAACTGTGCCTGCTCGCGTGAAAGAGTCAATGGGGGCATCAAGCGCAGGAAGGCCGGATCATCCGAGGTCCCCGTCAGAATTCTCTTCTCGAATAGTGCCTGGCGCACCGTTTTCGCCTGGTCGAAGGGTGGCTTCATACGGACCCCGAGAAGCAGGCCCGCTCCACGAACAGTCTCGACGATCGCAATCCGAGCCAACTCCTCAGAAAGATACGAACCGACCTCCCGAGCGTTCTCGACCAGCTTTTCGGCCGCAATGACATCCATCGTGGCTTCAATGGCGGCGCAGGCGAGCGGACCTCCGCCAAATGTTGTCCCCAGGTCGCCGCTTTTCACTTCCCGGGCCACCTTCTCCGTCACCAGGACGGCGCTGGCCGGAAAGCCGGACGCGATTCCCTTCGCGAGCGTCACGACGTCCGGGAAAACTCCCTCGATTCCAGAGTAGAGGAAGCGGCCGGTTCGACCGACCCCGGTCTGCACCTCGTCGAACATCAGAAGCGCACCGTTCTCGAGGCATTTGTCCCGAATGCTTCGCAGGTGCTCGACCGGAAGTACTCGAACACCGCTCAGGCTCTGAATCGGCTCGATCAGTACGCCGGCCGTTCCGGTCGTAATTCGCTCCGCCGCCTGCTCGATCGGTATCACCGTGTGGTGAGGCACCGGGGTGTTCAGGTATTTCGAATACTTTTCAATCCCGGTGCTGGACAAACTGGCGTAGCCGCGACCGTGGAATGAACCGGTGATCGAGATGATTTCCTTTCGGGCGGTCAGCGCGCGTGCAAGCTTGATGGCGTTTTCATTGGCTTCGGATCCGGAATTCGCGAGAAAGGCCTGCACGTACGGCAAACCCGCCGACTCGATGAGCCGTCTGACCGCCCGGCCGCGCTGGCTGTTGTAGACCACGTTCGAGTAGAAGATCAGCCGGGCAGCCTGCTGCTGGATTGCCTCGACAATCTTCGGGTGGCAGTGTCCGGTAGCGACGACCGCGTGCCCGCCATAGAAATCCAGGTAACGATTGCCATCCGAATCAAAGACCCAGCAGCCTTCTCCCCGTTCCAGCGCCAGCGGCCATTTTGCGTAGCTTCGAAGCTGGAACTGGTCTTCGTCCTGCTTTGTCAATTCTGCGAGTGTGTGCATAGCTCTCAGGGATGAACCGGCGGCAGGGTGAGGGCAGTCGTCTCTTCGATTCCGAGCGCCAGGTTCATGTTCTGCACCGCCTGCCCGGCGGCGCCCTTCTGAAGATTATCGAGGGCCGACCAGACGATCAGGTAAGTTTCGTCAACAACGGCGCCGATATCCACATAATTCGAGTGCCTGATGTAATTCACGTCCGGTTTGTCGGCAACCCACCGAATGAACGGCTCGCTGCCGTAGTACTTGCTGAAAACGCAGCGGATCTGGTCGGCAGTCAGCCGCTCGGTTAGCTCCATATAATGACTGGAGAAAATACCCCGGACAAACGGTGCCGAGTAGGTCTGAAAAACCAGGTGGTTATCGGTCTTCCCAAGCACCTGGAGGATCTCCGGGAGATGCTGGTGGGCAAATGGCTTGTAAGGGAACAGACTGTTGGCTCTGCGGGGATGGTGTGTGCCGGCGGCCGGGCTGTTGCCCGCCCCGGATGACCCGGTCTTGGCGTCCACGAAGACCGGCCCGCGAACTACCTGCTCCTGAAAGAGCGGATACAGCGCCAGGATCGTCGCCGTGGCAAAACAACCCGGGTTGGATATGCGCCGGGCAGTGCGAATGCGTTCCCGGTTGATCTCCGGAAGCCCATAGACGAATTCCTTCTGGACCTCCGCCCCGGCCATCGGGAAACCGTAAAATCGCTCGAAAACAGCGGGATCTGCGATTCGAAAATCGCCGCTCAAGTCTATGACCAGCAAGCCGGGCGGCAAACCGGGCGCAACTTTCTGCGCATGCCCGTGAGGGAGCGCGAGAAAGATCACGTCCAGATCATTGGCCGGGAGCGTCTCCATGGGTGAGAAAACAAGGTCGGTGAAACCCCGCAGGTTGGGATACAGCTCTGCAACCCGCTTGCCCACGTGCTGCTGCGCCGAAATCCAACGGATGTCCGCCGTCGGATGGCGCAGCAGTGTGTGAAGCAGTTCGATGCCGCCGTACCCGGAGCCGCCCGCTATGCCGATTTTAACCATGGCATCAGGGACTCCAGCAGCAAGGTGCAGATCTTACCGGCGCTGTCGAACGCATTGGCCGCCGGGATCCCCCAATGCTCTTCAATGTAGTTGATCCCTTCGGCGCTGTCGGTGACAGGGCCGGAAATCAGCGCCGGACGGCGCGCCTGGGGCACCGGACCGTGCTGTCCCATCCACTGCACCGCGCCCCAGACGCCCATCAGGTCGTTAGCGCACAGCATCGTGCATAGGGAAGTCTCCATGAATTCGCGGTCATCGAAGACAGTCGATACCTGGTATCCGCCGAGAATCCCATCCCCCATCTCGAGCAGGATGAAGTCCGGGCCATCCTCTGCCAGGTGGTGCACCAGAGAGCGGGCTACCGGAGAAAGGCTCTCCACTTCCGTCGTCGAGGGAAGGCCGAAATCGAGAAAGCTGAGCACCTTCCTGGCGCCCGCTTTGCGCATGCCCGCAGTATCCTGAAGGCAGCCGACGCCGGCCACTTTTCCGGCATTCACGTGGAATCCCTTCGCCGCGAACAGTCGGAGGATCTGCTTGCAGACGGTCGTCTTCCCCGAGTTCATGCAGGTGCCCATGACCATGATCACCGGGATGTTGGGCAGAGGACCCGAAGCGAGGGACATAGACACGTCCCGCAGATTCAAAGGCCGCCCCATTCCTGGGCGGGTCAGGCTGCCGATGTATTCCACCTCGGCCGGCCAGCCCAGGTCACGATTGAACGCGGTGCACTCCCCGATGATGCCGCCTTTGTTCAGAAGGTGAAGCAGGCGTCCAGGGCGCAGGTGCTCGGGACACCTTCCGGAGAAACCGCGCAGCGCCTTCCGGTTACCGAGTACGCCAACCAGCAGGTCGCCCGGCTGTACAACCACTTCCTTCACTTCCGGCGTTTCGAGGGTTGGATATGCTTGGTTGACTTCCCGTACACGGACCAGGACAACCTGTCCTTCCTCGGACTGGGCGGAAGGGATCACCGAGACCGACCCGTCCAAACCCAGGCGGGTGGCCGAAGACCCGACGAGATCGGGCTGATAGATCGTTTCCGGCTGGGTCAAGTTATCGAAAAGCGGTTTGTGCACTAACATTTCATATCCTCATGTCCTGTGAACCGATTGCAAAGGAGAGTAAGACGGGGAAGCCGCTAGCGGCGGAGCCTCCCCCGAGGACGGATCCGAACGCGGCTCCGACGGCGGGCTCGGGAAGCAAGAACGACTGTCAAAACCGACAACAATAGCCGATGCATAAACATTACATTTATGCAATCAGGGATCAGATTGTCAAGGACCGATCGAGGATTTAGCAAGAATTTTATGCAGGTCTACTGCATAAAATTACAAATAAGTACACTCACCACCAGGTCACCAAACTGCATTTCACCAAAAGCATTCCACTAAAAAGCTTTCTGGTGAATGCTTTTTTGTGAAATGTCTCTCGTGACTTGGTGGTTAATCTTTTGTCGCCAGGGCGTACAGTTCCCGCTTGTTAAGTCCAAGCTGCTCGGCAGCAACTCGCACCGCGTCCTTGCGGCTGAGCCCTCGCGTCGCGATCAGGCCTTCGACGTACGCGAGTGCGTCAATCCTCGAGGGGGCAGTGCCGACCGCGCCCGGTTGTCCCTCGCCCGGTCCGACGACAATCGTGTATTCGCCGCGGGGCGGCTCCTTGTCGCTCGCCGCGATCACCTCCTCGATCAACCCGAAATGGCTCGATTCGTAAATCTTGGTGATCTCCCGGATCACAAAGACGGTCCGCGAGCCCAGCGTTTCCTTGATCAGCAGCAGCGTGTCGCGCAGGTTATGCGGCGCCGCGTAGATGACCAGAGACGCGTCGAGCTCAGCGAAGCGTTTGAGTTCTTCACGACGAGCGGCTGCACGCCGGGGCAAAAAGCCCACAAACAGGAAGCGATCGGTTGGCAGGCCGCACACCGAAATCGCGGCGGTCAGGGCGCTCGGGCCGGGTACGGGGATGACCGGAACCCCGTCGTTTCGGCATGCGGCGACTAGTCTGAACCCCGGGTCGGAGATGAGCGGGGTGCCAGCGTCGGAGACGAGTGCGATATTTGTTCCATCCTTCAGGCGGTTCAGCAACTCCGAGGCCCGGGCGTCTTCGTTGTGCTCATGGTAGCTGAGCGTACGGGTTCTAATTCCGAAGTGGTTGAGGAGGTTCTGAGTATGGCGGGTATCCTCGCAGGCGATCAAATCCACTTCCCCGAGAGTGCGGGCGGCGCGCGGACTCAGGTCTTCGAGGTTGCCGAGCGGCGTGGCGACAACGTAGAGAATTCCTGGCATTCTTGACCCTTTCGCGCTCGGCACTCCCTCACCGATTCATCGCTTCCAGCATCTCCCGCACCGCGCGCTCCATGCCGACGAGCACGGCGCGTGAGATGATGTTGTGGCCGATGTTGAGCTCGAACACCTGCTCGATATCGCTCACAGGACGGACGTTTCGATAAGTCAGGCCGTGTCCCGCGAGCACCCGAAGGCCCAGTGATGCCGCGCGTTCCGCCGCTGTCCGCAGCCGTTCGAGCTCGCGAACAAATTCTGGGGCGGCTTCGTCCAGTCCTTTAGGCACTGCCTCGGCGTACGCCGCGGTGTTGAACTCCACCATCGGAGCCCCGGTGGCGCGGGCCTGGTCGATCGTGGAAGGATCCGGGTCGATGAACAGCGACACGTTAATTCCGTTGTCGAGGAACTGGCGAACCGCATCCGTGATCGGATCGAGACCGCTTGCGAGGGACAGACCGCCTTGGGTGGTCACTTCGTCCGGGCTTTCGGGCACCAGTGTCACCGTGTCGGGATGAATTTCGAGGGCAAGCTCGACCATCGGCCCCGTGACCGCCATCTCGACATTCAGGCGAGTGGTTATGGTCTGGCGCAACAGGCGAACATCTCGCTCGCTGATATGCCTTCGGTCTCCCCGTAGGTGAACTGTAATCCCGTCGGCTCCTGCCAGTTCCGCCAGAACAGCCGCCGCGACAGGATCGGGCTCCGGCGCACGCCGCGCCTGGCGAATGGTCGCCACGTGATCGATGTTGACACCCAGTTTGGTCATAGGTGGGTCTCCTGCCGTTAGCCGCGTGTCTTCGCTTTCTGAAAAGCGTGATAGAAACCGGCCAGGGCTCTTTCGATCGTCTTCTTGGGCACTGTAACCGACAGCCTGATGTTCCCCGGCCAGCCAAACCCGCTACCTGGAACAGCGAGCACCCCTTCTTCCTTGAGCAGCTGGACGAAGGCGATATCTTCAGGAATCGGGGTCTCAGGGAACAGGTAGAAACCTCCGTCCGGCTTGACGCACGTGTACCCGATCCGCGTGAGCGCGTCCCATAGAAGGTCGCATTTTTCCTTGTACACCCCTGCGTCCACCCGTGCCTCCCCGACTTCGGCAACGACCCATTGCCATAGCGCCGGGGCATTCACGAAACCGAGGACCCGCTGGGAGAAGCAGCAGGCGTCGAACAGCTCTTTTGCCTCCTCGATCAGCGGCGAGATGGCCAGAAAACCAATCCTCTCACCGGGAATCGCCAAGGCCTTCGACCAGGAATACGCAACCACGGTCCGTTTGAACAGTGATGGGATTTCGGGCACGGCCATGTCACCGAACACCAGGGGCTTGTACGGCTCGTCCGTGATCAACAGGACCTGCTGATCCAGGGAACCGAGCAAGTTCTGCAACTCCTCATAGATGCCGGCGGGATAGACCACACCGGTCGGGTTGTTGGGTGAATTGATGATGATGGCCTTGGTTCGCGGTGTGACGGCCTTCAAAATCTCCTTGGGATCGGGCAGGAAGCGCTCGTCCGCATACACGATCGAAGGCTGCCCGCCGTGATTGAGGACGTAGAAGATGTACTCGGCGAAGTACGGCGCCAGGAGAATAACCTCGTCCCCGGGGTCCAGAATAGACTTGAGCACCGTGTTCAGCCCGCCGGCCGCGCCGACAGTCATCAGGATGCTGTCCGCCGTGTAAGGGAGCCCGGTCGACCGTGCCAGCCTCCCGGCAATGACGCTCCGCACCTCGGGAAACCCGGCATTCGGCATGTACGCGTGGCTTCGAGGCTTGTTCTCAGCAAGGATTCGGGCTGCCGTTTCCAACACAACGGGAGGCGGTTCGAGGTCAGGATTGCCGAGCGTGAAATCGAAGACGTTGTCCGGACCGCGCTCGCGTTTGAGGCGGGCGCCTTCCTCGAACATTCTGCGGATCCAGGATGCGTTCTGAATTTGCTCGGTGACCGTTTTCGAGACAATCATGGGTGCTGCGACCGTAATGGACCGAGACTATGCGGTGAACAACTCCTGGAACTGCGAACTACCGACCACATTGATGCCTTCGGCCTGGAGCTGGCTGATCGCGGTATCCGGATCGTTGAATCGAAAGATCAGGACGGCGCGGCCACTTCCCAGAGTGAACGCGTACATGTACTCGATATCGACAGCTGCGTGGTCGATCACCTTTAGCACGTCACTCAAGCCGCCCGGCCGATCAGGAACCTCAATTGCCACCACCTGGTTGAGATGGACGATGCATTCGTGAGCTTCCAGGACCTGCTTGGCACGCTGCCAGTCGGAGACGATCAGGCGAAGAATCCCGAACTGCTGTGTATCGGCCAGGGAGAGGGTCCGGATGTCGACGCCCGCCTGCGCCAGGATACCGCACGGAACATTGAGCTGACCTCGGCGGTTCTCGAGAAAGACCGAGAGTTGATGGATTTTCATGGCCGCTGCTTCTCCTTACGCGTTGGCGTTCCTTCGATCGATGACTCGTTTGGCTTTGCCGATGCTCCGTTCGATGGTGTGAGGCTCGACCAGCCTGACATCCACATGGATTCCGAGAACGTTTTCGATGGATTTGCCGAGACGGCCCTGCAGGCTTTCCAGTGCACCGACTGTATCACTAAACACGGCCGGCGTGACCTCCACCTGCACCTCCATGGTATCCAGGCCCTTGTCGCGGGAGAGAACAATCTGATAGTGCGGCAGGGCGCCTTCGACGGCGAGCAATGCCGCCTCGATCTGAGAGGGGAAAACGTTGACACCCCGGATGATGAACATATCGTCGCTGCGCCGGCCAATCCGATCCATTCGCCGAATCGTTCGTCCGCAAGCGCACGGGCCTGTCCGGATGGCCGTTATGTCGTGGGTACGATACCGAACCATGGGGATCGCCTGCTTGGCCAGCGTCGTCAGCACCAGCTCGCCCTCGATCCCGTCGGGGAGAGGCTCTCCCGTGTCGGGATCAACGATCTCGGGGTAGAAGACATCCTCGAACACGTGAAGTCCCTGTTCGCACGCGCACTCGATCCCCACTCCGGGACCGGTGATCTCCGAAAGCCCGTAGATATCATGCGCTTTGATGCCGCTCTCTTCCTCGATGTGACGGCGCATCCCATCCGACCACGGCTCGGCGCCAAAGACCCCGACCCGCAGAGGGAAGTCCTGAAGATTGACGCCAAGCTCCCCGGCGCGCTCGATCATGTGGACGAAGTAAGAGGGCGTGCAGCATATCGCGGTGACCCCGAAGTCCTTCATCACCATGATCTGCCGGTCGGTGTTTCCTCCGGAGATCGGGATGACCGTCGCGCCCAGAGCTTCGGCGCCGTAGTGTGCGCCGAGTCCGCCCGTGAACAAGCCGTATCCGTAAGCGTTTTGAATTACATCGTGCTCGTTCAGCCCGCACGCAATGAAACTGCGGACCATCACGCTCGACCACACATCGATGTCCTGTTTCGTATAGGCAACCACGATCGGCTTGCCGGTTGTACCGCTCGAGGAGTGAAGCCGCACCACCTCTTCCATCGGGCTGGCAAACATGCCGAAGGGGTACGTGTCGCGTAAGTCCGTCTTTACCGTGAACGGGAGCAGGCGAATGTCTTCCAGACTTCGAACGTCTTCCGGTTTTACGCCACTCGCGTCCATCCGGTCCCGGGTCAGTCGCACCCGTTCGTACACCCTTCTGGCCAAATGCTGAAGCCTTCCTAACTGCAGGGCGCGCAACTGTTCAGTCGGAAGGTAGTCGAGGGCCGCAGCGGGGTGAAAGGAACCTGTTTTAGTCGGTGATTTTTTCATTCGATTGTTCAGTCCGCCTTTGGAATTGATCGGCGGCGTTGTGCTTGAGCCGCCCGAGGTAAATAACAGATTCTGGTTGGGAAATCAATCACCGGAGGCGCCAGGAGTTTCGGGGGAGTTTCGGGGACATAATACTTAATTCCCACCCAGCCCAGCGCCATCATGCGAAGGCAAAGGAATTAAGTTTTGTGTCCCCGAAACTCCCGAAAGTCCGGGGTGCGGTTGGCGCCTGACTCGACTACAATCTCCAAATGAAAAGCTTACAGTTCCTGGGAGCGACGCGTACGGTAACCGGCTCCAAATACGCTGTCCGGGCCGGAGATTCACTGGTCCTGATTGATTGCGGACTGTTTCAGGGCCTGAAAGAACTGCGACTGCGCAATTGGGAGCCTCTGCCCATCGACATCGGAGACTTGAATGCCATCATCCTGACTCACGCGCACATCGATCATACCGGTTACGTTCCGCGGATCGTCAAAGACGGATACGAGGGCCCCATTTACGCGAGCCGCTCGACCTGCGGGCTCGCCAGGATTCTCCTCCCCGACACCGGCAGGCTCGAGGAAGAAGACGCCAAATTCGCTAACCGCCGGGGATTCTCGAAACACTCGCCTGCTCTCCCGTTGTTCACGGAATCAGACGCCAAGCGTGCGCTCAAGCTTTTCCAGCCTTTGCGATTTTACGAAGACGTGGCGATTAATTCGCACGTAACGGCTCGACTCGGTGCCTCCGGCCACATCCTCGGCTCCGCATTTATCCTGCTCGAGCTGAAGGAAAAGAAGAAAGAGCAGCCGGTACGAGTGCTTTTTAGCGGCGACATCGGCCGTTATAACCGCCCGATTTTGAACGACCCGGTTCCGCCCGTTGAAGCCGACTACCTCGTCCTCGAATCGACTTACGGCGATCGCCTCCACACGAATTCAGACGTCCATGAGCGTCTTCAGCAGGTGATAACGCGGACTCTGCGTCGCGGGGGAACCGTCATCATTCCATCTTTCGCCGTCGGTCGCACCCAGGAAGTCCTTTATCTGATCACCGAATTGCGGGACAGGAAAGCCCTGCCCGAAGTACCGATTTTCGTCGACAGCCCGATGGCCGTCGAAGCGACGCGGGAATACCTGTCCCACACGGAGGAGCACGATCCCGAGATGAAGGAGCGAATGACCCGGCACGCGGTCGGGTCGGATGGTCTGGTCACCTACGTCCGCAATTACTCGGAGTCGCTCGCCATTGCGCGATCGCACAGACCCTCTATCGTCATTTCGAGCTCCGGAATGGCATCCGGGGGCCGAGTTCTGCACCACCTTGCCGCCCGATTGCCCGATCCTCAGAACACCGTGCTGTTTGTGGGGTACCAGGCTGCCGGAACGCGAGGCCGGTCGCTGATCGAGGGGGATAAGGAGATCAAGATTCATGGGCAGCTGATCCCGGTCCGTGCGGAAATCGCGATGATAGACGAACTGTCCGCCCACGCGGACTACGGGGAAATCCTCGAGTGGCTCAAGGGTTTCAGGAAGCCACCCAAAACGACCTTCCTGGTTCATGGCGAGGAACCCGCCTGCGAAGCGCTCGCCCAGCGGATCTCGGAACAGTTCGGGTGGAAAACGGCGATCCCGGACTACGCGGAGAAAGTGGAATTGGTGTAAACGACGAAGGGCCGCGCAGGCAAAGCGGGTGTTGGAATGTTTACGTGTCTGTGAACAACCCATGGGACTGGGCGAGCCTCGCGTGGATGCGAGATCGAATGGAGCCGCGCACGAAAGCGAGAGAAGCGAGCGAGAGTAAGCGGACCACCTGACTCGCTCCACTGCTTCGTGTTTAATGTATCGACTAAGCGAATGATTGGTGGTCCGCTTACTCTCGCTCACTGCCGTTCGCTTTCGTGCGCGGCTCCATTCGATCTCGCCCTCCGCACGACGTCAGCCCATAGCCACGCTTGCGGTTCTGTTCCGCTCGGCGAACCCCTTCGCCTCTGCCCATGTCTTGTCCTTCGGTCACTCTGCTACCGCGCGAGCTTGGTGTACCGGCGGTGGTAAAAGATGAGCGGGTGCAGCTCGTCTGCATCTTCCGAAACGTGCGCCCACTTGACCTCGCCCAGGTAAATCGTGTGGTCGCCTCCCGGGTAGAGTGCGACGACCTCGCATTCCAGGATGGCAATCGTGTCCTCGACCAGAGGAACACCTGTCTTTCCGTTACGGAATCTCGGCTTGTAGTGTCCGCCTCGGCGAGCGAAATAGGCAGAGACCTCCTCCTGATCCTCGGTCAGAATACTCACCCCGAATATACGTCCCTTCCCCAGCAGCTGAATTATGGGAAGCCGATTATCGAGGCAGATGGATACGAGCAGCGGCTGGAGCGAAACCGAAGCGAACGAGTTCACGGTCAGTCCGTGAGGTGTGCCGTCCTCCTCGCGAGTCGTAACGATCGTGATTCCGGTCGCGTACAGGCTCATCACCCGCCGGAACACTTCGGGAGTGAGCGGTTTTGTATCGGCCGGCTCTTCAAGCGGAGAGCCAGCGGAACGATCGGGCGTGCTGTCAGCCATTCAAGAAGTGTATGGTTTTGAAAGATTTAACGCAACCCCGGCAGAGACGTGACGGCCGCCCTCGCCCGAAATGCGGATTGCGATGGCAACACCACGGGACCTCCGATTAGAGATCGTGGACCACGCTCGGAAAGGGATATATACTCCGCCAACCAGGAGCATTCATGAAAAACCATTTTCGAGTCGTCACACTCGCCGTGATCGCTGTTTCCCTTGTCGTCTCGTTGTTTGCGGCGAAATTTTGGGAGAAAAAACCGGATTACACCACCTGGACCGAGGATGAGTGCCGCGACCTGCTCAAGGACTCGCCTTGGGCCCTGCCGTACACACATGTCTACAATCGGAACGCGGGCGCCAGCATGTCACCGAACCCCAGTGACTCCGGGGACATGCGCGGCGCCGGTCGGATGGGCGGCGAAACGATGACCGGAGAGCGCGAGGTGGTCAGTTTTCTGAATTTTTGCCTGCTGAGCGCAAAACCGGTTCGGATGGCCTACGGCCGGCTCCAATTGCTTCAGAATCCGAACACTGAGGACCTCAAAAAACGGGTGACCGACTATATTGAAGCCGGTAGTCCCGACCAGATTGTCTTCCAAATCTCGTATTCCACCAGGCCGGCGGGCGCATCGATCTTGCGCGACTGGGATACGTTCTTCCGTCAGTCGTCGCTGTCCGACTTTCAGAACACGACTCACCTGACCGGATCGGCCTCAGGGAACGTCCGCCTCTCCGGTTACCGGCGGCCCGACAACAACAGTGCCAAACCTGTCTTCAGTTTTCCCAGGCTTAACGACAAAGGCGAACCGTACTTCACAGGCGCGGAGAAGGGGGTGAGCCTGCGCAGCGAGTTCACCGTTCCTATGCGCGGATACCGCGAAAAGATCAGCCTTTACGTTAAACTGGACCCCAAGAAGATGGTTTGGAACAACCAGTTCGAGTTTTAGGCGGTCCGGCGAGGCATTCATGAGCAAAGAAATCCGCGCGATCAACCCAGCTACCGAGGAGACTATCGCTGTCTATCCGGTTGCGGATGAAAAGCAGATCGCCGCGGCTCTGCAACTCGCCTCGGAGACTTTTGCCACGTGGCGCCGGGTTTCGTTCGGCGAGCGCGGGAGCCTGATGCGCCGCGTCGCCCAACACCTCCGGCACAACAAGGGGGCCTTGGCTTCGCTCATCACGGCCGAGATGGGCAAGCCGATCGCTGAAGCCGAGGCCGAAATCGAGAAATGTGCGTGGAACTGCGAGTTCTATTCCGAGAAGGCTGCGCAGTTCCTCGCGCCAATCCCCGCAGAGTCAAACGCCTCCTTGAGCTACGTCCAGTTCCCGCCTCTCGGGGTCGTCCTCGCAATCATGCCGTGGAACTTCCCGTTCTGGCAGACCTTCCGTTTCGCGGCACCGGCCCTCATGGCCGGAAATACGGCGATTCTGAAACATGCCTCGAATGTCCCCGGCTGCGCGGAAGCCATCGCGCACGCATTTGTCGAATCCGGCTTCCCGTCGGGAGTCTTTCAGAACCTGATTTTGCCGGGCTCCGCCGTGGACCCCCTGATTTCCGATGCGAGAATTGCGGCCGTAACGCTGACCGGCAGCGACACCGTAGGCAGCCATGTCGCGAGCACTTGTGGGCGGGTGCTGAAGAAAACAGTGCTCGAGCTGGGGGGATCCGATCCATTCATCGTCCTTCCCGATGCCAACATGGATCTTGCGGTGCAGACGGCGATCCGGGCACGGTTCCAGAACACCGGCCAGAGCTGCATTGCGGCCAAGCGTTTTGTCCTGGTTGCCGATGCTTACCCCCGCTTTGAGGAACTTTTCGTCCAGGCGGCAAAAGAGCTGAAAGTCGGAGATCCGCGGGATCGCGGGAACCAGGTGGGTCCCCTGGCGAGGGCCGACCTGAGGGAAGGAATCGAGAAGCAGGTTGCAAAGACGATCGAGGAAGGCGGCAAACTCGCGACCGGCGGCAAGCGATTGTTCGATCGCGGTTTTTACTACGCTCCCACGGTGCTGGCGGAAACAAACCCGAACATGACCGCAGGTTGCGAGGAGGTATTCGGGCCGGTCGCAGCACTGATGAAAGCGGACAGCGTACCCGATGCAATCCGCATCGCGAACGCCTCTGTCTTTGGCCTGGGCGCCAGCCTGTGGACCAACGATACGCAGCTGGCCGGGAAAATCGCAGGTGACATCGAAACCGGGCAGGTTTTCATCAACGGTATGGTAGCCTCAGACCCCCGGCTCCCCTTCGGAGGCATCAAGCGTTCGGGTTACGGGCGCGAACTGGCGGAATTCGGAATTCGGGAGTTCGTGAACGTGCAGACGGTCTGGGTCAAGGAATAGCGGCGGGAAAGCCAGGAGCTGACCGGCTGACCTGCTGACCGGCCGGGGTAGGTCCGACTTCCAAGGACGCTTCACACCGCTAGCAACACCGAGCCAGCTGGCCGAATGCCGAATGTCCGACTTGGAAGTCGGACCAACCCCGCTGCTAGCCTGCTGACTGTCAGCCGGTCAGCGCGTCAGCTGGTCAGCTGGTCAGCCAGCTTTCCCGCTAAGGTAACGATGTTTCTCCCATCAAATACCGGTCGCACTCGCGTGCGGCCGCCCGTCCTTCGTTGATTGCCCAGACGACGAGGCTTTGACCTCTGCGCATGTCGCCGGCCGCGAAAACGCCGGGCACGTTGGTTCCGAATTTCCCGTAGTCGGCCTTGGCGTTGGATCGGGTATCGGTTTGAACTCCCAGCTTCTCGAGCAACTGGGTCTCGGGACCGAGGAAACCGAGCGCGAGGAGAACCAACTGGGCCGGGTAGATCTTGTCGCTGCCTGGAATCTCCCGGGGAACCGTCCGCCCGTTTTCCTTCACCCATTCCACGCTTACCGTGTGCAGTTCCTTGACCTTGCCCGCTGCGTCCCCGGCGAATCGTTTGGTCAAAACCGCAAAATCACGTGGGTCGCGGCCGAAACGATGGGTCGCTTCCTCCTGACCGTAGTCCACCCGAAAAACGCGCGGCCACTCGGGCCAGGGATTATCGAGCGCCCTGGAGTCAGGCGGGCGTTCCAGAATCTCCAGTTGTGTCAGGGACCGGCAAGCGTGTCGCAGGGCCGTGCCCACGCAGTCAGTGCCGGTGTCTCCACCCCCGACCACAATCACATCGAGGTCCTTCGCCGAGATGTACTTGCCGTCCTTTTGACCGCTATCCAGCAGGCTCCGGGTGTTCGCATGCAGGAAATCCATCGCGAAGTGAATTCCGGCCAATGCTCGACCTTCTACCGGGAGATCACGTGGTCGTGTGGCTCCACCGCAAAGAATGACCGCGTCGAATTCCCGCAGCAGGCGGTCGACGGGGTAGTTGACCCCGACTTCGGCTCCCGTGATGAACCGGATGCCTTCCTTGGCCATCAGATCGATACGGCGCTGGACGATTCGCTTGTCGAGCTTCATGTTCGGGATCCCGTACATGAGCAACCCGCCGACCCGATCGTGCCGCTCGAAAACCGTCACCGAATGACCGACGCGGTTCAACTGTGCGGCCGCTGCCAGGCCCGCCGGTCCCGAGCCGACGATTGCAACCTTCCGCCCGGTGCGCTCCAGTGGAGGCTCAGGGGTGATCCAGTGTCTTTCGAATCCCTTCTCGATGATCGCGTGCTCGATATTCTTAATCGTGACCGGCGGCTCGTTGATTCCGAGCACGCAGGATCCTTCACAGGGTGCGGGGCACACCCTTCCAGTGAATTCAGGGAAGTTGTTGGTTTTCAGGAGCCGGTCGAGCGCGTCACGCCACTCGCCCCTGTACACGAGATCGTTCCATTCAGGTATCAGGTTGTTGATGGGGCAACCCGAGGCGGCGCCCCCGATAACGATGCCCGTGTGGCAAAACGGAACGCCGCAGTCCATGCATCTGGCCCCCTGACGGTGCAGGACCTCCTGGTCCGCGGGGCCGTGAAATTCCTGCCAGTCGTTAAGCCGCTGAGCAGGTGAACGGTCTACCGGAGTCTCTCTCCGAAATTCCATGAAGCCCGTCTGTTTGCCCATTCCCTGTCTCCCTCTCTCCCTGTCTCCTCTTGCCTTCTATTCCGCATTCCGCATTCCGCATGCGGCATTCTGTTTATTCCGCATTCCGCATTCGCTAGGTTCCGCCGACCCGCGCAAGATCACGGGCGTTCTGATCGAAAGCCAGCATGACCGCTTCCTCGTCCGACATCCCGGTCTCCTTGATCTGCTTCAACGCCTCGACGACTCGCCTGTAGTCATTCGGGTAGACCTTCAGGAATTGCTTAACACTTTCGGGCCAGTCGGAGAGGATCTTCTCGCCGCGGCAGCTTCGGGTATATCGGACATGCCGTTCGATCATCGCCCGGATGATCTCGATTTCTTCCGGGTCCTCGAGCGGGAAGAGGTCCGCCATCTGCCGGTTACAGCGCCGTGCAAAGAGGCCGTCTACGTCGAAAACGTAGGCGAAACCACCGGACATCCCGGCGGCGAAGTTTCTCCCGGTCCGGCCGAGAACGACGACCCGCCCGCCGGTCATGTATTCACAACCGTGATCGCCGACGGCTTCCACCACCGCGTCAACACCGCTGTTTCGGACGCAGAAACGCTCGCCCGCCATCCCCCTGATGTACGCCTCGCCGGCAGTCGCGCCGTAGAGTGCAACGTTGCCGATGATCACATTCTCGGCTGCGTCAAAGGTTGATCCCCGGGGTGGATACACGATCACTTTCCCTCCGGAAAGCCCCTTGCCGACGTAATCGTTGGCGTCGCCCTCAAGAATCATGGTCATGCCCCTTGGGACGAAGGCGCCAAAACTCTGTCCGGCCGACCCCTGGAAATGAAGCTGAATGGTGTCGTCCGGCAGTCCCTGGCTGCCGTACCGGCGGGTGATCTCACTGCCCACTATTGTTCCGACGACGCGATGCGTGTTGCGGATCGGCAGAATGGCAGAAACGGGCGTCTTGTCCCGCAGAGCGGGCTCACACAGCTCCATCAGCAGGGTTCTGTCCAGGGACTTCTCCAGACTGTGGTCCTGCCCGATTTGCTGATGCCGGCCGACTGATGCCGGAACGTCCGGCTGATGGAAGATCGCGGAGAAGTCCAGGCCTCTTGCTTTCCAGTGTTCGATCGCTCGCCTGGTCTCCAGCATATCGGCTCGTCCGACCATCTCCTCGATGGTTCGAAAGCCGAGCCGAGCCATCAGCTCACGGACTTCCTGCGCGACGAAGCGCATGAAGTTGACGACGTGGGCAGGATCGCCGGCAAACTTGGCCCTCAGTGCCGGGTTTTGGGTCGCTATCCCAGCCGGACAGGTGTTAAGGTGGCATGCCCGCATCATGACGCAGCCGAGAACCACCAGGGGCGCGGTGGCAAAGCCGAACTCCTCGGCCCCGAGCAGTGCACCGATGACGACATCCCTGCCGGTCTTAAGTTGACCATCGACCTCGACGGCCACACGGCTGCGGAGATCGTTCAGCAACAGGACCTGCTGCGTTTCCGCCAGCCCCAATTCCCAAGGGATGCCTGCGTGCTTGATCCCCGTGAGCGGGGAGGCGCCCGTTCCGCCGTCGTACCCGCTGATCAGGATCACCTCAGCGCGCGCCTTGGCGACTCCCGCCGCAATGGTTCCGACGCCGATTTCCGAAACCAGTTTGACGCTGATCCGCGCTTCGGCATTGGCGTTTTTCAGGTCGTGGATCAGCTCCGCCAGATCTTCGATCGAGTAGATATCGTGGTGTGGAGGCGGGGAAATGAGTCCCACCCCGGGCGTCGAATGGCGCACTTTCGCGATCCACGGATAGACCTTGTGACCGGGCAGCTGACCGCCCTCTCCTGGCTTGGCGCCCTGCGCCATCTTGATCTGCAGCTCGCGCGCGTTCACGAGGTACTCACTGGTCACCCCGAACCGACCGGAGGCAACCTGCTTGATCGCGCTGTTGAGAGAGTCGCCGTTTTTCAGCGGAACGTAACGGCGTGGATCTTCACCTCCCTCGCCGGTGTTGCTCTTGCCACCGATTCGGTTCATCGCGACCGCCAGCGATTCGTGCGCCTCCTGACTGATTGACCCGTAGGACATCGCCCCGGTCTTGAATCGCTTGACGATTGACTCGATCGGCTCGACCTCCTCAATCGGGATCGGCTGCGCGGGGAACTTCAGCTGAAACAGACCGCGCAGTGTGCAGAGCTTCGTCGACTGGTCGTCAACCAGGTTGCTGTAAATCTTGAAGGTTTCGTAGCTGCCGGATCGGCAGGCGCGCTGCAGGTAGTGGATCGTCTGCGGGTTGAACAGGTGGTGTTCCCCGTCGCTACGCCACTTGAACTGCCCGCCGGAATCCAGAAACTGCTGGCTGACCGGTCGCCGCGGAAAGGCCTTTTCATGGCGGAGTTTCACTTCCTGAGCAATCTGGTCGATGCCGATTCCGGCGACACGCGAGGGCGTCCAGGTAAAATAGGCGTCGATTACCTTCTTGTCCAGGCCGATCGCTTCGAAGATCTGCGCTCCGTGATAGCTCTGGATGGTCGAGATGCCCATCTTCGACATGACCTTCAGGACACCCTTGCTCACCGACTTCACGTAGTTCTTGACGGCTGTCTTGTGCTCCAGCCCGGGCAGCATCCCCTGCCGGATCATGTCATCAAGCGTTTCAAAGGCCAGGTAAGGGTTCACCGCACTCGCGCCATAGCCGATCAGCAACGCGAAGTGGTGGACTTCGCGCGGCTCGCCGCTTTCGAGGATTAACCCGACCCGGGTTCGAGTCCCCTCGCGAATCAGGTGGTGATGCACCGCGCCGACTGCCAGAAGAGCCGGGATAGGCGCATAGAGCCGATTCAGACCCCAATCCGAGAGGATCAGGAACTCATATCCGTCGGCGATTGCCTCGCTGGCCGACCTGCAGGCTTCCTCGAGCGCTTTCTCGAGCCCCATCCCTCCCTCGTCGACGCGGAAGAGAACCGGGATGCTGAGAGTCTTGAAACCTTGGAAAGAACCTGTCGCTCCAGGCCCGGTGCCATCGAGATGGCGAAGCTTCTCGAGCTCCTCATTGGCGAGGATCGGCGATGGCAGCTCGATCTGGCGGGCGGATTCCGGCGTCGGGTGGAGCAGGTTTCGTTCCGGCCCGATGCTGGTCTCCACCGACATGATCAGCTCCTCGCGGATCGAGTCGACGGGCGGGTTGGTCACTTGGGCGAACAGCTGCTTGAAATAGTTGTAAAGCAACTGGGGACGGTCAGACAGCACTGCCAGGGGCGCATCATTACCCATTGACCCGACCGGCTCGGTACCATCGGTCGCCATGGGCGCCAGGATCATCTTCAGCTCTTCGTGCGTGTAACCGAAGGCCCGTTGCCGCAACCGCACGGTCTCGTGGTCCGGCGCGTAGACATGCGGCGGGTCGGGCAGATCGTCGAAGAGCACAAGGTTTCCCTTCACCCATTCGCCGTAAGGCCTCTCGGACGCTATCTCGTGCTTCAACTCGTCGTCCGCGATGATCCGCCCTTCCTCCAGATCGACCAGCAACATACGCCCGGGTCGCAACCTGCCCTTCTCGAGCACTCGCTCCGGCGGAACATCGAGCACGCCGACCTCCGAAGCCATCAGCACCAGCCCGTCCTTTGTCACGTAATAACGGGAAGGCCGAAGGCCGTTCCGGTCGAGCACCGCGCCAATCCGAACCCCATCGGTGAACGCCATGGAGGCAGGACCGTCCCAAGGCTCCATCAAGGCAGAGTGGTATTCGTAGAAGGCTCGCACCTCGGGACTCATGGTTTCATGCTTGTTCCACGGCTCCGGGATCATCATCATCATCGCGTGCGGCAGGCTTCGGCCGGCCAAGACCAGCAGCTCCAGAACATTGTCGAACATCGCCGAGTCGCTGCCCGATTCATCGATCGCCGGAACGATATGCCGGATGTCCGTGCCGAACAGCTCCGACTGGAACATGCTCTCCCGGGCGTGCATCCAGTTGATGTTGCCTCGGAGGGTGTTGATCTCGCCGTTGTGAGCAAGGTACCGGTACGGATGGGCACGCGCCCAGTTCGGGAAGGTATTGGTGCTGAAACGCGAGTGCACCATCGCCAGGGTGGTTTTCACCGAAGGGTTGGAGAGATCCGGGTAAAACGGCAGCAGCTGATCCGCCTTCAGCATCCCCTTGTACACCAGTGTCTTGAACGAGAGGCTGGGTATATAGAACATGTTGCGCTGGGCGATCGAAAGCACCTTCCCCTTCTTCTCGATCCGCCGCCGAACCACGTACAGCTTTCTCTCGAAAGCCATGCCCGCCTGCGTGCCGCTTCCCCGCGCGATGAACACCTGCCTGATCGTCGGCTCAGACGCCTTCGCCGTCTCCCCGATTGCGGAGTTATCCGTGGGAACGGTCCGCCAACCGAGTACCTGCTGTCCTTCTTCCCGTACGATCTGCTCGAGCAGTTGCTCGCAACGGACCCGGTCTGCGGCAATCGAGGGAAGAAAGACCATGCCGACCGCGTAGTCTCCATAGTCGGGCAGCTTGATGCCCTGACGGTCGCACTCCTCCTGGAAGAACAGGTGTGGTGTCTGGATGAGAATGCCCGCACCGTCACCCGTGTTGCTCTCGCAGCCACATGCGCCCCGATGCTCGAGGTTGAGTAGAATTCTCAGAGCGTTGGAGACGATCTCGTGCGATTTCTTCCCCTTGAGGTCGGCGACGAAACCAACTCCGCAGGAGTCGTGCTCGTACCAGGGGTCATACAGTCCTTGTTTGGGTGGGGGTTCGGTGGCTTTCATGTCAGATGGTCCCTCCCTCGGACCGATCCGCTCAATATTTCTGAAGTCGAGGCATTTCCCCGCGAACCGGAAGTGAGAGGGCCTTGAGCGTCCGGTTCCCACAGCAACTTGAGAAAATCCTGCGCCGCGGGAGTCAGCTGGTGGTGCCGCCGGTAGATGATGCCCAGGGGCCGCACCAGCTGGCAGTCGGCCAGCGGCACCGCGATGAGCAGGCCGCTCTCGACTTCCCGCCGCAGCATTGGCTCCGGGAGAAGTGCAACTCCGGCCGTTTCCTCGATGGCTTTCTTGACGTTCTCGATGTTGTCAAACTCGAGCATCACGTCGGCTACGACGTGATGCTTTCTGAAGAACCTGTCGATGTGCTTCCGGATAGTCAGCTCGCGGTCAAAACCGATGTATCGCACGCCGTTGAGCTGAGACATCTCGATGCGCGCCAGACGGGCCAGGGGGTGGCGTGGCGAGCACGCAAGTACCATTGTCTCGTCGCGCCATTTCAGAGCCACGATCTCGCGCGACTTTCTGGGGTAGGAGACAAGTCCGAGGTCCACGCTGCCTTCTGCAACCTTCTGGTACACCCGTTCCGGATGCACGTATTCGATATGAACCGAGCTCCCCGGCCACAGCGCCTTGAACTTGTCGATGTACTGATTCATGTCCCGCAATCCGACCGAGTAAATGGCCGCGATCTGCACCGAAGCCGTGACTCGATCATGGAGCTTGCCGATTGAAGCTTCGAGCGCGTCGAATTGCTGGATCAAGTTCCGGCATCCGTCGTAATACGCGCGGCCTTCGGAGGTCAGCTGGAGCGGGCGGGTCGAGCGGTCAAACAGCTGGACACCGAGCCGTTTCTCGATCTGGAGGACCACCTGGCTCACGGCCGACTGCGAAACCCGATTCATTTGCGCAGCTTCAGAGAAGCTCCGGCAACGAGCGACATCGCAGAACATCTTCAGGTAATCAAGCCGCATGAGAGGGAGTATAACATCGAATTTACTAATAGCAAAGTAGGCACAGTATAAATGTAATTAATAGTTAACCGCGGCCGGAAACCCGCGTTGGATCAGAGGGATCCGGCTCATCTGACGGATCCGTCGGATGAACAGGACCACTTTCGGGGACAGCAATCACGTATGCAGCACCCGATTTTACGGCAGGATGAGAGTGTCATCGAAGGTAATTTTAATTTCGGCAACCCGGCCTGTCGTGATCTCGACCGGATCGGCTTGGGCCGGATTCGCGCCGTGGAGTGCAGCAGGGACACCGGACGGCAGCTCTTTGAGGTCGGCGGTGCAGGTTCCCGCCTTGTCGTAGTATGCAATGAGGTAGACCGGGGTCTTGCCGAGGGAAAAGCTCAGGACAGCGCCGTTCTTTTCGGCAGCGGCGGTGGCCAGCGGTGCCGGGGTGGCCTCGTGACCGATGTTGTCGGTGTCGAAAACGAAAACCACCAGCCGATGATCCCGATCCACGATGCCGGAGCCTTCGTACTCCACCGTGACCTTCAGGGTGACCGGTGAGGCGGCTTGTCCAAGGGCGACGTCATGCTGTGACGACAACGTGAGCACCAGAATCCCGAGCCACGGCAGGCGATAGAACATTTGACCTCCTGATCGCGTACAATTCAACCACAGATCGCAACTTTTCGTCGACTTTGCCCGTCATAGGTTTGGTGATTCAGGCACACCGCGTGCGCGGTTCCCGACGGGGTGACACGGGGCGAGGATGGGACACCGGAAGCGGTACAGGGGATGCTGATGAACAACAAGAATTCCGCTACAGGCGTGACGGATCTCCAGTCACGTATCTCAGAATTGGAGCGACGCGAAGAGGATTGCAAAAAGGCCGAGCGGGAGCTGTTGCGCGTGCGTCAGTTCTTCTCAGGGATCGTGCAGATTGCGGAAGACGCAATCATATCGCTCGACCACGAACAGAGGATCCGGGTCTTTAACCGGGGAGCGGAGAAAATCTTCGGCTACCACGCTCACGAGGTGCTCGGCCAGCCGCTGGATCTTCTTCTGCCCAGCCATCTCCGGCAGGTCCACCGCACTCATGTCTCAAATTTCGCCAAATCGGAAAGCCAGGCGCGCTGGATGGGAGAGCGCCAGGAAATCGTTGGTCTGCGAAAAGACGGAGCCGTTTTCCCGGCAGAGGCGTCGATTTCCAAGCTGGCGTTTGACGACGGCTCCATTGCCTTCACCGTGATTCTCCGGGACATTTCAGAGCGCCGGAAACAGGAGGATGAGCTGCGCCGATCACGCGAAGAGCTGCGCCGGCTGGCTGCCCGTCTCGACTCCATCCGCGAGGAGGAAAGCAAACGGATCGCCAGGGAAATCCATGATGAGCTCGGTCAGTCCCTTACGGTCATTAAGCTCGGCCTTTCGGGACTCGCTGTGCAGTTGGAAAACCCCGAGCAAAAGCGGAAGACCGAAGAACTCGCGGAGTCCGTGGGAACAACCATGCAGACGGTGCGCCGGATTGCGAGGGATCTGCGTCCGAGCATGCTCGACGGCTTCGGCCTCCAGGCCGCCATGGAATCGCACCTTGAGGACTTTCAGAAGCACACCGGCATCGAGTGCGAGCTCCAGATCAAGGAGCTCGAGCACCCGCCCGAGCAGGAGCGAGCCGTTGCGCTTTTCCGCATCTTTCAGGAAGCCCTCACGAATATCGCCCGGCACGCAAACGCCTCAAAAGCAACGATCACGCTCGACGAGCCGGAGTCGAATCCCGGCGTGGTTCGACTCCAGGTTACGGATAACGGCCGCGGGTTCGATATTCTGGCACGAGGGAAGCAGTCGCTGGGCCTGGTGGGAATGCGGGAACGCGCACTCAACATCGGCGGCGACTTGAGTATCGAAAGCCAACCGGGACAAGGCACGGCGATACGGGTCTGCATTCCGCATTAGTTGAAGGCTGTCTGCAGGCTCGAAATCTTCTCTGCCCTCACCGAGGTGACCCCATCCTGGTTTTGAAGCAATCCTTCGATGACCAGGAATGACTGCGTTGTCAGGAGGCTCCTTTCCTTCTCATACAGTTGCGGGCGGACGATGATATTGGCGAGCCCGGTTTCGTCCTCCATCGTAATAAAGAAAAATCCTTTGGCAGTTCCCGGCCTTTGCCGCACGATCACTCCACCGGCAACGCGCACCCGGGTTCCATCCTGTAACTGTGGCAGCTCGGCGGCCGCGCACACTGATTTCTGCTCCAGCTTGTGCCGCTCCAATGCCATGGGATGCGGGCCAATCGTCAGTCCGGTTCCGCCGAAATCCGCCATGGCGCGCTCCACCACATTCATTTGCTCCAGTGGAGATCCCTGCTCCTGACTCGCTTTTTCGCTCGCGGAAAAGAGCGGACCGCTGGGCCGACAAGCTTTTTCAATCTGCCAGAGAGCTTCCCGCCGCTTCATGCCAAAGGCGTTCAGCGCCCCGATTTCGGCCAGCGTGGTCAGCTCGGCCTTGTTCACCCCGGTTCTCTCGATCAAATCGTCGATCGAGCCAAATGCCGTGCGCTTCCTCTGCTTTTCCACGGTTAGTCCGATGCTTTGTCGCAGTCCGCGCACATAGGTCAAACCAAGTCTGATCGAATTGCCAGCTTCGAGCAGGCACAACCAGTCGGACTTAGTCACGTCGATGGGCCTCACGCGGACGCCGCGCCGCTGGGCGTCCTTAACCAGCGTGGCGGGATGGTAGAAACCCATCGGCTGGTTATTGAGCAGGCAGGTATAAAAAGCACCTGGGAAATGGACTTTGAGGTAAGCGCTCGCGTAGGCGAGCAAGGCAAAACTGGCCGCGTGGGACTCCGGAAAGCCATAAAGGGCGAATGAAGTGATCGAACGGATGATCAGTTCGGCCGCCTCCGGCTCGATCCCTCGGTTTGCCATCCCTGCCCGCAGGCGAACCTCGATCTTGCGCATCCGTTCCTCGGAGCGTTTGAACCCCATCGCCCGCCGCAATTCCTCGGCTTCGCCACCGGTGAATCCCGCGGCCGTCATTGCGATCCGCAACAGCTGTTCCTGAAAAAGCGGAACACCGAGAGTCCGCTTCAGAATCGGCTCCAGACACGGGTGTGGATATTGGACCTCTTCGTGGCCATTTCGCCGGCGCAGGTACGGGTGGACCATCTGGCCGACGATCGGGCCGGGGCGAATGATCGCCACCTGCACCACCAGGTCGTAGAAGTGGTCCGGATGAAGCCTCGGCAGCGTTGCCATTTGAGCCCGGCTCTCCACCTGGAATACGCCCACCGTATCTGCTTTCTGCAGCATCTCGTAAACTTGCGGATCGTCAGGGGGCAGATGAGCCAGATCGATCTCCTCCCCCCGACTTTGAAGCAGCTGAATCGATTCCTGGAGAACAGACATCATCCCGAGGCCCAGAAGGTCCACCTTGATGATCCCCATGTCCGCGCAGTCCTCCTTGTCCCACTGGACAACCGTACGCCCCGGCATCGAAGCGTTCTCCAGGGGGACGACTGCGTCCAGGCGGCCCTGAGCGATCACCATACCGCCCGAGTGCTGCCCAAGATGCCGCGGCAGATCCTGGATCTGTTTCCAAAGCTGAAAAAACGTGATGACTCGTGGATCACGCGAGTTCAGCCCGGCCTGTTCCAGCGGAAGGTTTTCCACTTCTTCCCGGGAGACAAACTCCCAGGGGCGGACAAACCGGGCCAACCGGTCGAGCACCGGGATGGAAAACCCCAGCGCCTTACCGATCTCGCGGGAAGCACTGCGCTCCCGGTACGTAATGACGTTGGCGGTCATGGCCGCGCCGAGCTTCCCGTACCGCTCGTAAACGTATTGAATAACTCGCTCGCGCCTGTCTCCGCTCGGAAGGTCCAGGTCTATATCCGGCCACTCGCCGCGTTCCTCCGAAAGGAATCGCTCGAAAAGCAGCTCCATTCCGACCGGGTCGACCGCCGTGATCTCCAGGCTGTAACAGACCGCGCTGTTCGCCGCCGACCCGCGCCCCTGCGCCAAAATGTCATGCTGCTTGCAGAACTGGATGATGTCCCAGACGATAAGGAAATACCCGGCCAGGTCCAGCTTTTCGATCAAAGCGAGTTCGTGCTCGATTTGCCGCCGGGCCTTGTCGTGGTAAGGCCGATACCGTCGCCGCGCACCCTCGTCGGTAAGCTTCCTCAGGTAACTGCTCATGCTCTCACCCGGTGGGACCGGATAAGCCGGGAAGCGATACCCCAGATCCTGGAGGGTAAACTCGAGCCGTTCGGCCAGTGCGGCGGTGTTTTCCACTGCTTCCGGGTGATCCTGGAAAAGCTCGGCCATCTCTCCGAGTGGCTTCAGATAGCATTCGTCATTGATCGCGAGCAGGCGGCCGGCCCGGTCGAGGGTCGTCCTGTTCTTGATGCAAGTCAGGACATCGAGGAGGGGACGGCTTGCCGGGTTCGCGTAGCGGACAGCGTTCGTCGCAAGGAGCGGAGCACCGGCCCGGCGCGCTACGTCGACCAAGCGGAGATTCAACTGCTCTTGCCCGCGATTGCAATGGCGCACGACCTCCGCGTATGTATTCCGGACACCGAAAATTTCCTGCAGGCCAGGCAGGGACTCGGGATCACGGACAAGCGCAACCAGACCCGAAGAGAACTGACGAAGCTCTTCGAGACCGATCTGCCCGGTTCCCTTTTCGGATCGGAGCTTCATCACGGTAATCATCTGGCACAGGTTGGAGTACCCCGCCCGGCTTTCGGCCAGGAGAGGAAGCGTCCGGTCCCCCTCAATCGTCACCTCGGCTCCGACCAGCGCACGGATGCCCGCTTCCTTGCATGCCTTGTAGAACCGAGGGGCGCCGTAAACGCCGTCTCGATCTACCAGCGCGATGGCCGGATAGCCCAGGTGGGCCGCCTGTTGCGCGAGGTCCTCCGGCTGGGACGCCCCGGCTAAGAAGCTGAATCCGCTGCAAGCGTGAAGCTCGATGTAGCTCATAAAACACTAACAACTGACCGACTGCCCGGTTGCTTCCTTTCAATCCGCAATCCGGAATCCGCAATCCGCGATTGGCTCAGTCGTACACTCCGTCCAAAAACCATTTCTTCCGGTGCAAATCGAAAAAGGCTTTGTAAATCGTTCCGTCGGTAAATTCGATGTCCCACTCTTCC
>Ga0105092_10000270_pt1 | contig 26616 bp, 15 predicted proteins | sample PPLLak2March2015_FD_87021 | JGI IMG/M metagenome (GOLD analysis project Ga0105092, IMG submission 87021) | Freshwater sediment microbial communities from Prairie Pothole Lake near Jamestown, North Dakota, USA - PPLs Lake P7 Core (1) Depth... | ecosystem: Environmental > Aquatic > Freshwater >... | reverse complement strand
GATCTAATCAAGAGTGGGGTCTTCGAGAAGCACCGCGCGTTGATCGCGGGATGAAAAAAAGCAGGAGTCAGAAGTCAGAATGGGAAAACAGAGTCGGTTTCATCCTGACTCCTGACTCCTGACTTCTGACTTCTGCTTTTCAGCTGTCTAGTAATTCCCCCCTTAGCACGGTTACCGCCTGGCCGCCCAGCAACACTCGGTTGCCGCGCACCCCGACTCTGACCACCCCTCCTCTGGCGGAAGCCTGGTAACCCACCATGTCGTTCTTCCCCAGCCGTGAAGCCCAGTAGGGACCGAGACAGCAGTGAGCGGATCCGGTCACGGGATCTTCGTCGACGCCGTAAGCGGGGGCGAAAAACCTGGAGACAAAGTCGAATTCTTTGGAATCTGCCCGGGCTGTGACGATGACCCCTCGCGGCCCGGCCTGTTTGAGCAACTTGAAGTCCGGCTGCAGTTCTCGCACCACCGATTCAGACTCGAGCTCGCACAGGTAATCGAATCCATCCCGGCCGGTCCACCGGAAGGATTGAACGCCAAGCGCCTCGGCCAGGAGCGGAGAAGCTTCGACGGGCCGCGGAGAATCGGCAGGGAAGTCCAACTGGATCCACGCGCCGTCCTGGGTTGCGTAAAGCTTGCCGCTCAACGTCTCAAATTCCGCCCGGGTGCCGGGCCTCAAATGGCCGTCTTCGAATATCACGTGCGCGCTGGCGAGGGTGGCGTGGCCGCAAAGTTCCACTTCCACGGTGGGAGTAAACCAGCGGAGGTGGTACCCCGTGCCTCGGGGAACAAGGAACGCCGTCTCCGATAGGTTCATCTCTCGGGCGACAAGCTGCATCCAGGAGGGATCACGCGGTTCGGCCAGAACACAAACACCTGCCGGGTTTCCTTTAAAAGGAACACTCGTAAAAGCATCAACTTGGACAATTGCGGTTGGCATACCGCGTAGTGTAGCAGAAGCTCCAAACTCTGCCGCGGCCCGCCCGCCGGATTGCTGTCCCGGCTGTGGTAAATTGTTTTTAATGATTAAACTCTCCCTTTTTCTCTCCACGGCCCTCCTTTGTCTTTTTGTCTTCGGTTTGGCTTTGCCAGTCACGGTCGGTGCAGACGACGCGGATGCGGCCAAGCAGGACCTGATTAAGCGGGGCGCGCTTGTTTACAAGACCCGTTGCGTCGTCTGTCACAACGCCGAAGGCAGATCGCCGAACAAGCGGATGCGTTTTTCCGACCACGAATGGAAGCACGGTGACAAGCCGGACCAGATCCAGAAAGTCGTTGCGGACGGTGTTAAGGGCACCGCCATGATGGGCTTCAAGAACCGCCTGCAGGAAAACGACATCAAGGCGGTTACCGCCTACATCATTGATCTGGCCGAGAAGTCGAAAGAGTAGCGCGAGCCCTGTCAGAAGAACGTGTGTTCGACGAGGATTTTGACGCCGATGGCGAGCAGAATCACGCCGCCGAGGAGCTCGAAGCGCCTGCCTACCATTTTCCCCAGAACGTGGCCGACCGCGGCCCCTACCAGCGTCAGGAAGAATGTCGTCAGGCCGATGATGACGACCGGATCGATGATTGAGGACTCGAGGAAAGACAGGCCGATGCCCACGGCCAATGCATCAATGCTGGTAGCGACCGAAAGAGCGAGGATCGTGCACAGGCTGAGGACCCCGCAATACCCTAATTCGCCGCCATTCAATGATTCATAGATCATCTTGCCGGCAATGCCCCCAAGGAGCCCGAAGGCAATCCAATGGTCGATGGCGGCAAGAAGGTTGTGGGCGAGGCTGCCTGCTGACCAGCCAGCCAGTGCCATGAGGCCTTGAAAAGCTCCGAAGAAGATCGCCAGGACAACCGCCTGGAGGACTTTTGAATGCCTGTTGATCACGCCGTGGCTCGCCGAAACGGCAAATGCATCCATTGATAATCCGACCGCGATCAACAGCAAAGAACCCGACGCCAATTATCCTCCTTCGTTCTGAGCGCAGAATAATAGCGGATTTGGGGAAGGATTTCACTGACATTTTCCTGGGAGCGCAGGCATCCTGCCTGCTTGTGCCGTTTCCACACTCGATCTTGCTGTGCCGGGACAAGCAGGCAGGATGCCTGCGCTCCCAGGGCCTTACTCAATCGTGAAGCTGGTACGGCTCTCAGCTGACTTGCCGGCCAGGCGGTCGGCGACGTTGGCTGTCAGCAGGTATTTGCCGGCCGGTAGTCCCTTCAGCTCCACGTAGCGGGCAACGGAGAGGGGGCCCGGGGAGCTGGCCTGGCTGATGACGTACTCCGGAAGAGTCATGCGATCATTGGCTCCGTAACGCTGCAGTGCGATCTTCACTGCGAGTTTGGGATTTTTCGACGACGAGATCTGGAAGTTGTAGACGTCAAAGAAGAAGACGAGCTTGTCGCCATTCGTGAAGACGCGACGTGCGACCGGCAAAACCCGCGTCCCTCCCGATGTGAGCAATTCGCTGCCGGTGTTTGCACTCTTCTCCACGTCCTTGCCGAGAACCACGCTGCTTAATGCGAGTTGTGTGGAGCGTCCGGGAACTTGGATCGAATTTTCGACGAGCCCGATCTTGCCGGTTTCCAGATCCTTGACCACGACTTCAACGGTGTGAGGGCCGGGCAAAACCTCAAAGCGGTTCGAAAAACTGATACTGCCCTTGCTGAGGACGTCGAACTCGGCGGGCAGGAGGTGAAGGTTCACAGGGCTGCCGAATCTCTCGATCACGTGTCCCGCCCCATCCCGGATCAGCCCGATCAAGTCGATCCTGCCAACGTGCTTATTCGTTGGCGCCTGTCCCGGGTTCGCTTCCGCCTCGACTTTGAATTGAATGGCCGAGGTGGGGATCTCCAGGGTCACCAGGAGTCGCTGTTCCGGCTTGTCCGCCTGGAAGGTGTCCAGCCGCATAAAAGTAGGGACTTCGCGGGGGAGCTGTCCGTCCTCGGCAGCGCGCAGCATCTGGAACTGCTCGGTGCTCACTGCTTCGAGCCCGGGGGGAACCGCCTGGTAACCGTTTCGGGATCGGACAGTGGCCCCTTCCCGTTTCACTTCGACCCTTATGGTCCGATATTTCCCGTCAAAATTCTGGTTCGCTGGCAGATACGTGAGCAGGTAGTAGCTGCGGATATCCTCGTCGATCCGCTTCATCCCGATGTGCAGATCGTTGGTGTTGCGGATCGCGAAACCTCCGGTGGCCCCCGACACGTACCGCAACGCGGTATCTCTCAGATCTGAACCAACCTGCCGCGCTCGATCGAAGAGCGATTCTCCCCCGGTCGCGTATTTCCGACGGGCTCCGGTCGCCGCCGAGATACTCGACAGCTCACCGGACGGCACCAGCTCCGTTGAAGTAGGCCTGGGCATTAACCCCTGTGAGTCTATCCCGTAGATTGCGAGATTGGCCCGATTGGCAATGGCCACAGTTTTCTCGAGGTCCCGCTCCATCCGGCCGCCGACCACAAATCCCTGGGAGAAGAGAATTAACGTCTTCCTGCCCTCGACATTTTCGACGCCCCGTGCAATAGCCGCGATAGCGCGCAGGACGGACCGTGCTTCCCGCTCAGCCAGGTAGGAACCCATACGGTAAAACGCGTTTTGAATCCGCTCCGCAGACATGAGCTGGGCCATCTGGGATCCCTGGGACTGCGCGGCCTGTCCTGCGGCTCGCGCGGCTTCCGGTGAACCTCCGCCGCCACTCGCGCTGGCCGTGCCCGCATCTGCTAAAGCCTCCTGCTGCGTGGAGCTCAAGCTCGGCCCTGCGCCATTCTGACCCATCGATCGGCCGCCGACGTCCCGCAGAATCAGCGCCTCGAGGAGCGTATCCCGGTCGTTAGTGAAGTCGGCCAGAAATCGGAAGGAGGCGCCGAGCGTGAAAACCGCCACCAAGTCGTTGGGCTTGAGGTTTTCACGTACGTACTTTGTCGAGGCTTCCTCTACCAGCTTCTGATTCTCGAAGTCAGTGGTGGCGTAATCGAGCAGGATGATGATCAGGTTGGGTTTTGCGACTTGGATTTGATTCGAGGCAAGAGGAGAAGGCGCCTGAGGCCGGTCCTCGGGTTTCTTATCCGCCGTCAGACGCAACTCAGGTTGGAATACCTGGAAGTTCTCAATCTTCTGCGGCACGTCATCTTCGTAAATGGCGAAATCTTCGGGCTTAAGGTCGTGAATGATCCGGTTGTTCTTATCGGTCACCACAACGTCCACCAGGACCGTCATCCCGCCACCCTTGAATGAGGGTGGTTCCTGGGGACGGAGTGCAATCAGCGAGGTGCCCAGAAAAGCCAATAAAAACGGCCACTTACGCATGATGTTAATTATAGCAGTGTTATAATCTGACTGTGAGGCTTTCCCTCCTTGTACTCGTCTTTTGGACGGCGCATGCAGCCGCCGTCCTCCCCGACCTCCAGCAAGTCCGCAACGCTCTAAAAGCGAATGACGTGCCGAAAGCGGAGCGCCTGCTGGATGGGATTATCAGGCGGCAACCCGGTAACGCCGAGGCTTACCATTTGCGGGGGGCCATCCGCCTCGGCCAGAGAAGGCTCGACGAAGCCGAACTGGCCCTGAAGAAAGCCGTGGAGCTGAATCGGCGACTCGCGGTTGCTTACGTTGCATTGGCGGACGTCTACGGGCTCCAGTCGAAGGCGGAGTTGGAACACCAGACGCTCGTTACAGGACTTGAGCGGGCCGGTTCTCATCCGGCCCTCTTGTTGCGCCTCGGGGTCATCGAAGCACGAAATGGAGATCTCAAGTCCGCTCTTGCCCGTTTTCAGGCTATTCCGGCAAAAGAGGCGCCACCCGGGTATTGGGAGGCGCTAGGGAGAACACATCTGTCACTAGGTAACTACGAGGCAGCCGAGACCGCCTACAAGCACGTGCTTCAACAGAACCCACAGGCGGTGGCGACCCTGCGCGCCTTATCCGGAATTGCGTTGAAACGGGGAGATAAACAGAAGGCTTGGGAATACATTGCGGCCGCCCGGCGCGCTGCTCCGAATTCCCCGGAGGTTCTTAACGAGTTTGCCCAGGTCAGCATCATCGCGAACTCGACCGCGGAGGCGGTGACTGCGCTGAGGCTGGCCGTACTCATGGAACCTGACGACCCTCAGTACATTCTCGCGCTTGGCAACGCGTTGATGGAGAACCAGAACTATCGCGAGGCGATACCTGTGTTCCAGAAGTACCTCCAGCTGAAGCCCGGGGAGGCGATCGGGGAACTGATGCTTGGTGAGGCCTTACGCGGAAGCGGTCAAAACGAGGAGGCCAAAGCCCACCTCGAAAAAGCCGTGGCTCTGGAACCGGACCGGGCAGAAGCATACTACCAGTTAGGGATGGTCGCGTTCGCCGCGACGGACGACGAGAGAGCCGAAGAGCTGTTCCGAAAGGCCCTGGAGCGTCAGGAGACGCACGGGCCGGCCTGCCTCGCGCTCGGGCGCCTTTATCTGCGCTGGAAGGAAAACGAGAAGGCCGTCGACTGGCTGGTGAAGGCTGGAAGCTTAGTGCCCGCCGACCCGAACGTGCCCTTTCAGCTATCGCGCGCCTATGCGGCACTGGGACAGCGGGATAAGGCTCAGGAGGCGTTGGCGCTCTACTTTAAGCTGAACGCCGAGCGAGAAAAACGCGACCACGAACGGCTGCAGCCGAGGTACGCGAGCAAAAGGCAGGGGGAGTGAAGAGTTGACCTGCAACTGGAAAGGCGGTTTGCTGCTCTCCTGCACAATCGCAGGCCTGAAAGGCCGACAACATGTACGCAGCCCCACCCTGAAAGGGCGGGAGGACCAACCCTCGCACCACTCCGTGGTGCGGCCACATGAAAAGCCCTTAGTTCAGGGCCTGAATCTGGCCGTTCTTGAACGTCCCCAGCCGCACCGCCCGGGTGTTTTGGCCGACAGCATCCCAGCGCACGACTCCGTTTGCGCCTTCCCAACCGGATAAATCTCTGATCGCATCACGAATCAGCGCCCGGTTAAGTCCGGATTTCTGAATCGCCTCCGCAAGCAATCGAACCGCGTCGTAGGTTTGAGTGGTCGCAAAGTCGGGCGAATGTCCGGAACGGGAAACAAACGTTTGGTTAAAACGCAGGTGCTGGGGCGATTCCGAGTCAAGGAGCGGGAAGATCGCGCCTTCGGCTTCTCGGCCCGCAGTTTCGACAAAGAACCGGCGGGCGAAGGTGCAGCTGCCGAAGATCGTGGCTTGGCTTTTCGATTCCTTCAAACCACCGACCAGTCGAGCGCTGTCGACCGGGTTAGCGACGACGAGGATAGCGTCAGGCTTTAACAATGAGAGGTCGACCACCGCGTGCTCGATATCCTGCTCATTTCCGCTTTTCACTTCGATGTCACGAAACGGAGTGACACCGTTTTCTGCCAGGAAGGATTTGAACTCCAGCGCTGCGAGATGCGAGTCGTGATCATTTGCGGATATCACTACGAACCGGCTGCTTTTGCCCCTCAAGGACTGCGCTATCCGAGCGCACAGGAGCGGCGCCTGCAGCTGATCTGAAGGCAGCATAGAGAACATCCAGGGTACGTAGGCGTAATTGACCGTCTTATCAGTGCTGGACGGACCGATCAGGGGTAGCCGAGCCTTGGTTGTTACCTGCTCAACGAGATGAGTTGAAGGACCGTCAATCCCGCCGATCAGTGCCCAGACCTGCTGGTTGTAAACCAGGCGGGTCACATCGCTGATGCCCGAGCCCCAGGGGTTTTCGGACCAGGCGGGAAGAAGGCGGAAGGGAAGGCCCCGGTAGCCGCCGGCGGAATTCAGTTCCTCGATCGCAAGCTGCGCAGCGAGCCAGAGGTCGCCACCGCGCGGGTGACTGGGATCGCTCGGCCCGAAGTACCCGATTCGAACCTCGCTCAGGCCCTTTGGCTCCGGCTCCTCGCGACCCGGCCCGGGGTACTCCAACTCCTTTTTCCGCCCGTCAAAATGCGGTTCCTGGGCGAGGAGGGAAGGGAGGAGGAAGAGGAAGATCAGCAGGCTCGCGGCTGGTTGCAAAAGCCGATTACGAGCACGAGTACGAGCACGAGCACGAAAAACGAAGGCGGCTAGTTGTTTCATCCCAGTTCCTTGCCGGATTTTGGTATTGCGTGCTCGTGCTCGTACTCGTGCTCGTAATCGGCTTTTCGGGTTGCGCGTTACTGCGCCCCGGCTTCGCGGTTTACACGATCGCGGGGGGCGATGTAGCCTCGGGGGATGCCGAGCTCCGCGCGGGAGTAATAGTTCCAGCGTCCTTTTTCGCGCTTTCCGAGATACACGTCACCCACGTCATCCAGGCAGGCGCTCATGACGATATCGCCGGTGACACCGGGCCAGGCAGCCGGCAGATACGCCAGCACGTCGCGGATTTTGGCGCGGTTTAGTCCTCCCACCTCGATCGCCCAGATGAGCATGTTCATGCCGTCAAAGGCGTGTGCGGAATAGGTGTCGGCTTCCGTTCCGAACCGCTTCCGGAATCTGTCCCTGAAGCCATCGAGGTTCGGGTCCTTGCGCTCGGGATTCCAGGGGTACCCGCAGATGACGCCCTCGGCGTTTTCCCCCGCCAGTTTTACGAATTCATCTGAAAGGCAACGATCGCAAGCAAAGAAGGGCTGCTTCATGCCCATTTTTCGCATCTGATTGAGAATCAGTGCGCCTTCGGCAGCGTCGCCCCAATGGACAACCGCTTCTACATCGGCTTTTTGGATGCGTTCAAGCTGAAGGGAAAAATCGTTCGTGCCGAGTTTGTACGCCATTTCGATCGGTACCGGCCGGCCGAGTCTCCTGCTCCCATCGTTGAATTCCCTGATACCGAAGCGGCCATAACGGTTGCTGGCGCGGATAACCCCGACTTTCTTGACGTTAAGCTTCCTGTACAGGTAATCGACCAACAAGTAGGCCTGCTGCCGGTCATCCCCCATGTTCCGCATCACCCAGGGGATATTAGTCTCGATGAAGGTCGGATCAGAGTCGCCGGTATTCATGACCGTTACCTCTGCCTTCAGCGCGACCCGGATGGCGATATGGCTGTTGGCGCCGTCAATAGTTCCGAGGATGGCCCAGACGTTGTCCTTGTAGGCCATCTTGATGATCTCGTTACCGGATGATCCCCATAGACCGTTGTCGTTGCTCACGACCAACTCGAACGGGATCTTGCGCTTGAGGTATCCGCCCCGCGCGTTGGCCTCTTCGATTGCCAACCGGCTGCCGCTCAGCATTTGAATCCCGAGGGCTTCCTCGTGGCTCTTTCCGCCGGTTGCTACCGACACAGTGGACATGATGGGACCGATAAAGCCGATTTTTACTGTATCGACGTGCTCGGGTTCGGGGATGCTTCTTCCTGGGCCGATGTATTCCATCTGAAGCAGGAAGTGTTCTTTAAACGGCTTCAGCCCGCCGAACGGCTCGACGTCCATTGGGGTAGACGCGTAGTTCTCGTCCTTCTTGACCGGCAAAGCAGGCGCCTCGTAGTACTTCAAGTCATTGATCTTGGCGACTAGCGCCCGGATCTCGGGGCTGTCGAAAGGGAGGAATCCCGGCCATTTGACACCTGGAAGCTCGGAGGCCGCTGCTATGAGAGTAGCTGCAAAGAAACCGGCGATTGCCATGGACCAAAGAGCACTGCGTCTCATCGTTCACCTCCCTGCGTGCCGGACGCGGGTGCGGCGCTTGCGGGTGACAGTTGGGTGACTGCTTTTGACGGTTCCCGCTCCTTCAACCCCGCATAGTAACCCTCGCCAATGCCCCAGGCGAGCCCTTTGCCGGTTCCGATCCAGACGTCGTTGCCGTCCGTGTCGGCGCAAATGATGAAGCTTTGCGGCACATTCACCGGCCCCTCGACCACCTCGAGGACTTCCTTGTCTTTGGTTACGACCGCCTTACCGGTTCCGTCCGGGTTGCGGGTGTACGCCACCCAGGTATTGGAATCGAAGTCCATGCAGGCTCCGACGCCTTTATCAGTGCAGAACCACGCTTCCGTCGAGCTGCGAGCCCTGATGTTGTTGTTGAAGTCACTGGGCAGCCCGCACTCGTGTGCGAAGAAACCCCGCCAGTGGCGGCCGTCATAGCGGCAGACTCCAAAGTATGTCGAAACCCAAACGGTCTTATCCACGTAATTTGCGCCTGTCGTGATGACGTGGACAATCCCGTCATCACGGTACAGGTCGATTTCCATCTCGCCGTCCGGATCCAGGTACTCCTTCCAATGGGCCGTTTTTACGTCGTATTCGAGGAGTCCGCTGCCCCAGACAGCCAGGTAAACCTTGTCATCGTGAGCGTCGACGCCGTAATTCCAGATCTCCTCCATCGGGGCATTCTTCTCGTTGAAGATCGTCCACTCGCCGGTCTTGGTATTGAAGCGGCTGCAGCCGGCCGTTGTCGCTATCCAGACGTTGTCCCCTTGGAGCGAAACGCCATAGACCACGTCATTGACCAGGCCGCTGTTCAGCTGATTCCAGTGGTCAAACCGGCCTCCGCTGAAGCGGGCCAGGCCGCCGCCGAACATGCCGAGCCATAGGTCCCCCGTTCGCTTATCAACTTCAAGCGCCGTCACGACTTTGAAGGGCAAGCCGTCTTTTTCTCCCCAGCTTTGAATCTTGCCCGTCCGCTTGTCGATGCAGGCCAGGCCGTCTTCGGTTCCGACCCAGACCTTGGGTCCGTCGGCTTTCACGGCGAAAATATGATCATTCGGCAAGCCGTCAGCGGTGGTGAACTGCTTCCACTTGGTATAAACGTAGGGCAATTTAACCGGGCCCTTCGCGGCCGGCGACTGAGCGTGGGCACACAGGACCGACATGATCGCCGACAGAGCCATCGCTGCTACTGATGTTCTAACACTTTTCACGCTCGCTCCTTTGATCACAATGTCTTTATGTACTCGATCAGATCGTTAAGCTGATCCTTGGTCATGTCGTTGGTGACCCCGTGCTTGTCGTACGGGTTGTGGACTGTCCAGATTTCCTCCAGCGTGGCCGCCATCCCGTTGTGAAGGTAAGGCGCCGAATCATAGATGTTGTTCAAATGCGGGACATCGAAGTTGCCGGTTCGATCCAGCCTCTCCTGGGTGCCGACATCGTGCCGCATTCGGTCCGTGTAGAGAGGCGGGAAATGACAGGTGACACAACGGCCTTCGGGGGCGATCTCCCGCCCGTCGTTCGTCATTGTCCTTTCGAAGATCATCTTGCCGCGTCGCTGAGCCGGAGTCAGCGGAGCGCCCAAGGGGCGATACCGGTTGGGCGGGCGGGGAATAGTGCAGATGTAGTTGTCGACAGCCGCCAACTCTTCCGTGGTGAAGGGCGCTGCGCGGGTGAAGAAGACCGCCAGCCGGGCGCCGCATTGCCTGGACAGGCTCGGATTCGTGCCTTCCCATTTGAACGGGTCGGTGTCGTTGATGCCGCGCAGGGTCCGGTTGTCGACCGGACTGATCCCGATTCCATCTGCTTCAATGTCATAGTCCAGGCCGTCCACGTGGCCGTCCGGGTGACACGAGTGGCAGGCGAACTGGTGTTGAAACGAGATCTTCGAATCGTTGAACATCTGCTCGCCGAAGCGGGTCTTCGTGATGACCTTGGGCCCGCCGAGGTCGATCCGTTTCGTCGCTTTAAGCTCGGCTAGATCGATAAGGGTCAGCGAGTCGTCGAGGGAGTTGCAGGTATAGGCGTATTTCCCGTTCGGAGTGATGACCATGCCGCGGGGCGAACGGTCAGTCCGGATGTGCTCAACGATGAACTCAGTCGACTTTCCTCGATGATTGGGCAGGACCTCCTTTTTCTCCTTTTCGGAGGCGTTTCGGACCGTGGCAAGCAGTTTCTGAACATCCACGACCGCAACCCGATGGGAGGTGGAGCTCGTTACAAGAGCGTATTTACCGTCGGGAGTGAAAACAACATCTGCCGCGTCGGAAAAGCCAAGATTCGGCTGATCGAGCAGGACCTGGTCGATCCTGGCGCTTTCTCTCCAAACGATCCCGAGGCCGTTGGTGATCGTCCAACCCTGGATCAATTGGCTCATAGGCACCAGGTTCTTGGTCCTGTTTAGAGTAATGAGCCCGAATTCTCCGCCTGGGTGCCAGCTGACTCCCTGAACAAGGTTGGCCTCCGGCACGGTCAAACGGTTCTCGACCACTGCGCGCTCGACGTCGATGACGGTGATCTCCGAAACCGACGGAGTGCGAAGCTTCACGAAGCGCGAGAGCGTATTGGTGACCAGGATTGTGCGGCCGTCCGGCGACAGTGCGAGCGACCACGGACTGCGGCTGGCACTCAGTCTCCTCATTTCCGAAAAGGTCTGAGTGTCATACACCGAGATGTCGTCAGTGGAAGTATTCAGGACGTAAAGGTACCGGCCGGTCTTGTCGGTCAGCACGCCGTGCGGCTCGTCTCCGACCGGAAGGGTTCGCAGCACTCTTCGGCTGCCGACGTCGATCACCGAGACGTTGTCGTCCAGGCGATTGCTGACATAGGCCAGGTGACCGTCCGGCGAGAAGGTGACATCGGCGGGTTGCCCTCCAACCGGAATTTCCGCTACTTTCTCCTGGCTGGTTGTGTCCACCACGATCACGGAGTTGCCCGCTTCGCACGCCACGTAGACTTCCTTCCCGTTTGGACTGACGGCCGCGTTCACGGGAGTCTTGTAGCGCGGTTCTTCAGCGAGAGCCGGTAGCTTAGTTGGATGGGCGATCTTCTTTTTGGCCTCGTCGTAATTGAAAGGCTTTTCTGCTGAGTCCTTATGGCACCGCAGGCAAGTGTCTCGAGAAACGGGAGTCAGTCCCACGCTTTCGGCGGTGCGTTTGTCGCGCATCGTCGCCTCGGCCTGGTACTCGCTTCCCGGTCCATGGCAGGCCTCGCATCCGACTCCCTCGGCTCGATTAAAGGAAGCAGCAAAAGCCGATGGGTCCGATCCATGCCCTGTGGAATGGCACTTGAGGCATTCGCCGGCGTGTTGCGGCTCTCCTTCGATGCCTTTCTGTTTGGCCTGCTGAAACGCTTCTGGCGTGGACAGGACTGCGTAGGCACGAGCATGGCTGCTCATTCTCCACGCACTGTACTGGAAGCCGAGCGCCTGCTCTTTGTGGCATGACCCGCACGCGAGGGACCCCACGTACTTAGGGCCGGCCTTCGCGTGCGCTTCGTCAGCGGCGGTTGAGTGACGCGCTTTCTGCGTTGTATCGAAACCTCGCGTTCGTTCCGCTGACAGAACAGGCTTATCGGGGAGCGGATGCGCGATCGTCTTCAGCGCTTCATCAACGTTCAGTTGGGGCAGTTTGTGGACCGCCACATGAGAGCCCTTAACGTAGTGGCACTTCGCGCACCATTCTTTCGTGGGGATTCTCAGTCCGGCCTTGATGGCCGCGTCACGATTCATCATCACTTCAGCAGCGGCGTACTCGCTGCCGGGCCCGTGGCATTTCTCGCACTGCATGCCGTCTTCCATGGAGAAAGTCGGGTCCCTTTCCCACGGCTCTGCTTCGGCGGCGGTCGCATGGCATCCCAGGCAGAGCATGGCCTTGTCGGGTGGCTCCGGAACTCCGCTCAGCTTGGCGATTTGCCAGGCTTCCGGCTTCGAGAGTGACGTGTAGGCCCGGGAGTGCTTGGTAAGGAGCCACTTGCTGTACTGATTACCCATGGCCTGACCATCATGGCAGGAGCCGCACACTTTGGCTCCGACGTAGACCGGGTGCTTGGTAGCCTGGCCGAGGACGGTGAGAGAAATCAGGAATGTAAGAACACAGGGTACGATGATTCGCGTCGCATGCGTACATGCGATGGGACCCAGGGCTGCGCGAAAAACGCTCCGCCCTGGGCTATTATGTGCCGGCCCTTCAGGCCTCAGGACTTTTTCGGCGTAAAGAAGCAGTTTCGTCTTCATGGCTAACTCACCTTGCCTGGATGAGCGGTTTTGACGACGGTGAGAACCTGGTTTGCCTTTACGTTTCGAAAACGCTGAACAGTGCGATCGGGCCATCGGACCTCGACCAAATCAGCCTTGGTTGCCTTCCCGAGCCCGACGTTGACGCGCGAATCCGACTGCGACAGGTAGCCTTTGATTCCAATCACGTCCTCAACCATCTTCATGGTGCCGACCGTGACAGTGACCCGGGCCCCGATGCAGGGGACCTTCCCGCCGGCCGCCCGAGCGTCGATCTTCAGCCAGTTGTTCTTGTTTCCTCCGTCGTTTCGCAGCAGGGCTGGAGTTGAGTTGAGGTGCAGCACCAGGAGGTCGATATCTCCGTCATTGTCAAAGTCCGCTCCCGCGCTGCCGCGCGCCACATATTTGTGCTGGAAGTATTCACCCGCCTGGCGGGCGATGTCGACGAAGGCACCTTTCCCGTTGTTCTTCGCCAGCACCGGGTCCTCCGGGTACTCGTGGTGGGCGTCCCCGTTCGAAACGAACAAGTCCAGCCAGGAGTCGTTGTCGAAGTCGAAAAAGATGGCCCCCCACCCGGTGAACTGACCGCAAATCACCGCCAGATTGGAGGAATCAACAAGATCCTCGTACAGTTTTCCCCTTTTCATCAGGAGAGACCCGTAGTCCATATCCGGAATAAAAATGTCCAGGTAGCCGTCGCGATCAATGTCGCCAGGCATCGGACCCATCGACGACACCCCTTGGCCGTGTTGTCCAAATGCGAGGCCCTCGAACAACGCCTTCTCCTCGAACGTCCCGTTGCCGCGGTTCTCGTAGTAGTAGTTCTCCATCGCGTCGTTCGCGACGTAAATATCCATGTAGCCGTCGTTGTTGAGATCCGTAGCCACGGCGCTCATCGCCCGGCCTTCGGGATTGACCATTCCAGCTTCCTTGGTGACGTCGGTGAAAGTGCCGTCCCCGTTGTTGCGATACAGGTGGTCCTGCTGCCCGCTGTAGCTGAGCGGGCCCGGGTAGCCGGCGGCTGCGTAGTATGCCCTGAATTTGCCGTCGTCGTACTCGAGATAGTTCCCGACATAGACATCCAGGTCGCCGTCGTTATCGTAGTCAAGCCAAGGTGCGGAGAGACTCCAAAGGGGATCGCCGAGACCTGTCTTTTCGGTTATGTCCGTGAAGGTTCCGTCGCCGTTGTTTCTGTAGAAGGTGTTCGGGCCGTAGTTCAGGACGTAAAGATCGAGATCTCCATCCTTGTCGAAATCTGCGGCTGAGCCGCTGAAGCCGTATCCGGTCCCGGTTACGCCGGCCTTTTCGGTCACGTCCGTGAACGTGCCGTCCCCGTTGTTCCTGAAGAGCGCGTTCGAGAGTTTCCCTTGGAGATCACGACCCCGGTTATCGCTGACGTTCTTCTGCCATCGCCCGTTGACAAAGTAAATGTCGAGAAGGCCGTCGTTGTTGTAATCGAAGACGGTCGGGCCGGCGCCCGTTCCTTCTACGATATTGGTGAGCTCGTAGTCCCCGAAGCTGTGTTTGAAGCGGATCCCGGCCTGGGCGGTGATGTCGGTAAAGACCGGCAGGACCGGCGGGGTTTGCGCCGCAGTCAGGATCAGGGCTGCCGCGAGAAGTACTCCGGCACACGCGAACTTCATTACATTCCTCCAGCTGCCTCAACAGGCTTCTTGGTGGCGTCTTTGGGTGATTTGGATGTCAGCTCAGGAGCAACTGCCGTCTCATCGGGAATACCCGACCAAAGGGCGCCGAGGTCGATCCATTCGACAAACGTTCTTTTTTCCGATTCGGTTAAAGCCGCAGTGCCGGCAGGCGGCATCGGCTTGACCGCGTAATCGGACTTGTAGCTGTCATCCCAGGGCTGGGAGGTGTTCCGACCGAACAGGTGCCAGATCAACGGACTCGTGCGCGCCCTGCCGGGATAAACGTAGATCCTGGCTTCGCTACCGCCCAGAAGAGTCATGTAGCACCGACTGTAATATTGGTCTTTGTTCTTCGATCCCGCCTTGACCGGCGTAGCGTCGAGCTTCACGAGCGCAGCAGGGCTCGCATGGCATGCGGGGGTGGCGCACTTCTTCTCGACGATAGGCATTACGTCCCGGCGAAAATCGATAGTCCGCCTTCGGTCCGGGGGCAGAATCAGGGGTGTGGAAGGCCTCGAAAGGGCGGACACAAACCGGTTCGGCGGGGTCAGCTCGTTGTCCTCGTGACAACCGATACAGCCCCGGTGCTCCTTGTTCTTTGCCCAGATCCAGTGACTCGACCTCTGTGCCATTCCATGGGAATCAACGAGCTGCAGCTGAATTGGAGTATTGGCTGGAACCTGGATGTTGAACGAGCCGTCTGCCTCAACGCCGATTTCGCCGAGGAAGCGCTTCTGGATGGAGGGAGAAAGCCCGTATTCCCCCTCGATCCCCGGGCGCGCCATTTTAATGACTTTCGTGCCATCCGGAGATGGGACCCACCTGGGCGAGATGCCTTCCAGGACCCTCAGCTTCAGGTCGGCTGGATTCTTGGCCCAGTCGTCTCCCACAAGATCCGAAATCCGGATGTCGAGGCAGTAAATCTTGCCCGTTGGCTCACTCTCAACCACGACCGTAGACCGACCGGCGGGAAGCGGCTCGGCCGCGATCGCCCGGGCCTGAATGTCATGGTACTTCGGGTCGTCGAAAACCAAATCCATGCGGCCCGAGGCCGGATCAACCCGGTAGATACCGTGGTTCTTCCGGTTGCCCGGTTCCCGGCGGGAAACCAGGATTTGCCCGTCCGGCAGGGGCGACGGCGAAAGGAAGAGCCCGTCCTTGTCTGCTGTTATCGCATGATGCGAGTGCAGATTCCGTTTCAGGCTGACAGAAGCGAGGATACCCGCTCCGTCCCAGGCCACCTGGTCCGACTCGATGAAAGCGACCAGACCCGACCGGGTTACGCACGGCATGTGCTTGACCCGCAATCCCTCGTCACCGGAAAAGATGCTGTTGTCGGTTCCATCTGTGTTGATGGCGTGGAGAGCCACGCGCCCCTGCCAACCGTGCTGCAAAGTCGCGAGCTGCCAGGCGGCGTAGACCATCCGGCCGTCGGGCAGCATCCAGGGATCCATGTCGCTCGATGGATTGAAGGTGAGGCGTCGTAACTCGGTCCCATCTAATCTGCAGGAGTAGAGATCCGAGGCAAGGAAGGGACCGTATTCGTTCAGCCCATGGCCGAGATCTGAGGCGAAACTAACCTGGTACCACGGTTCTTTCGAATCGAGCGTGAAGAGAGTCCCCTGGTAAATCGGGCTTCGGCAGTTCCCCATGCCTTTTGTGATCTGTCGCAGTCCGGTGCCGTCAACTGCTATCTCGAAGATGTCCCAGTTGTCCTTGGCTTTCCGTTTGCCGGCGAAGAGGATTTTCCGGCCGTCGAACGAGACGTGAGGATCGCAGGCACTATGGAATCCGGTAACGAGAGGCTGGGGATTCGTGCCTGGGTGCCAGAGCACGATTCTTGCACCGTCTCCGAAAGGTTGCCGGAGCATTCCGTCGGCCAACGGGCCCTGCTTTTCGGCAGCTGTCTGCTTCGGCAGCTGAGTGAAAACCAAAGTCCCCGACCAGGATTTGCCCGGGTCGATTTGCTTTGCCGTCGCCGATTTGAAACCGGCGCTGGCGGCAGCGACCAAGAGCAAGCCGCCGACCAGCACGCAACAGGCAAAGTCCCGTGTGAAGATAAATCTACGAAAGCGATTCACCACGTATCACCCGCCGACTCGTTACCGGTACCCATGCCTAGGCTTTGGCCCGCAACATGATCGCCATTGCTTCTATTTCCACCAGTAGGTCTTCTCGACAGAGCCGGGCCTGAATCCCGACGCTGGCCGGCAATGGGTCAAGTTTCAGCCACTTAAAGAACGCGGTGCGAATATGGTTGAAGTCCTTGTAGTCGCGTTCGATGTCGCGCAAGTAGCAGGTACATTTCACAATGTCCTGCCAGCGAGCGCCTTCGGAAGCGAGCAGGCGAGTGATATTTCTATATGTACGCCAGCACTGAGCGCGGAAGTCTCCGATGTGCACCGAGGCTCCGTATTCGTCAACACTGGCTGTGCCAGAGATCAGTAACATCACGTAATCCGGCAGTTCAATTCTCAACCCTCGAGAGAAAGAAGACGGGACTGTGTAGCTATAGGCCTCGTTGAGGACGTCAGGGGCACAAATAGCCCGTTTTTCGACAGGCTTCAGTTCAGGAGACAAATAAGAGACCGGCGGATCCTGGATTTTCCGATCAACTGATAACAATCCGAGGGCCAATAACTCTTCTTCTTCTCCGGAGGACAGGTTGCTCAGGTCGATCAGATGACTCTTGGCGTTGGATATGGCTCGCGGGCGTTCGACGATTTGAGACATTATGAACTCCTCGTTAACGATTGAACCGCACGATGGAGGCTGGAGAAAGCGAGGTCAAAGGCAAGACTTCGTAAGAAATGACACTTCATGCGTGCTTCCAGCTCCCTATCTGCCCAGCCGCTCAGGAAGTGGTCCCCGGGACTGGACACACCAACAGTGAGCCTGGTTGCGATGCCGGTCTAAAAGGTAGCAAATGTCATGCCAAGGGAAGGAAACAGGCAGATGTCTCGAGTAAAGCTCAACAGGTGTGTGGATTATCCGTAATTGTCGGCGGGTGGCGGCCGGGCAGCCGGGCTGAATATCGTCGCGACATTGCGACTGTTGACCCAATACCGTCGCCAAATGGCGACTGTATTGCCTGCCTTTTTGGAGCGCGGCGGCAGAGGCAGGCCGATGTTTTGTCAGGCCTACCGGCGACGCCGCTTTGGTACCGAGTAACATCCAGCCGCGTACGGGGTGGCGTTAAGCGACGTTTCTACTGGGTACCAAAGCGGCGTCGCCGGTAGGCCTGATAAAACATCGGCCTCCCTCTGCCGCCGCACTCCAAAAAAGCGAGCAGTCTCTCTGCGTTGGTTGCCCCCCTTGGTTCCCCTGCCCTTATGGTAGACTTCTGTGGAAATGAAGCGGTTAGGGGCTCTAGTGATAATGACTGTGGCGGGATCATGGGCCGCCTTTACTGATGACTCCCGAATTCTTATTCCCCAATTTGTCGATGTCACCGCGACCTCCGGAATCAGCTTCGAGCATATCTGCGGATCGGCGCATGAGAAGAACTACATCTTCGAAGCGAAAGGAGGCGGCCTCGCCGCTTTCGATTACAACAATGACGGATTGATGGACCTCCTGTTGGTGCAGGGCTCCACGCTTGACCGGGTGCGAGCCGGAGACAGCCCGCACAGCGTGTTGTATGAGAACCGGGGAAACTGGAAGTTCGTCGATGTCTCTGCGAAGGCCGGTCTGACCGCAAAAGCCTGGGGCATGGGCGTCGGCATTGCCGATTACGACAACGACGGCTTCGCTGATGTCTACCTGACAAACCTCGGCCCGAACGTTCTCTACCGTAACAATGGCAACGGAACTTTCACGGATGTGACCGCGAAGGCGGGCGTTGGCGATCCGCGGTGGAGTACTTCGGCGGCCTTCGGTGATTACGACGGCGATGGTCACCTGGATTTCTACGTCGCGAACTACCTGGACGTTGGTCCGTCGAAGCTGCCCGCTCGGGTAGCCGGAGTCTGCGACTACCAGGGCGAGCCGGTTATGTGCGGGCCTCGAGGGCTTCCGGGCGCCGGTGACAGCTTCTACCGCAATAACCGCGACGGAACCTTCACCGAAATCAGCCAGCAGAGCCACGCGGTCGACAAAGACAAGTACTTCGGACTCGGCGTCGTCTGGGCAGATGTGGACAACGACTCGGATCTGGACATTTACGTGGCGAATGACGCCACCCCCAACCTGCTTTTCGTCAATAACGGGAACGGGACCTTCGACGAGCAGGGCTTCCTGAGCGGCTTGGCGGTCAGCGGGGACGGCCGGGAACAGGCAAGCATGGGTGTCGATGTCGCCGACTACGACAACGACGGCCTGCTCGACGCGTACTGCACGCACTTTGCGGCCGATTACAGCACGCTCTATCACAACGACGGGAACCTGGTTTTTACCGACGTCACAGCCCAAGCCCGTATCCAAACGCCTGAATGGCCGCTCGTCAGTTGGGGCACCCGGTTCGTCGACCTGAACCACGACGGTTACAAGGACATCTTCCACTCGAACGGGCATGTCTACCCGTACCTGATCAAAAGCAAAACCCGCGAGGTTTACTACGAGCCGAAGACCCTGTATCTGAACCGCGGTGACGCCACCTTCCTTGACGCTTCAACGATGGCAGGCCCTGCCTTACAGAAACCGACGGTGAGCCGCGGAGTGGCTTTCGCCGATTTTGACAACGACGGCGACATTGACTGCGCGGTTGCCACGCTGAACGGATCGCCGCAGTTGTTCCGGAATGACGTGCCGGCCGGGAATCATTGGGCCATGTTACGGACGGTCGGTGCGAAGAGCAACCGGGACGGAATAGGCGCCCGAATCACGGTGACGACGGGTAACTTGAAGCAGGTTTGGGAGATCAAGCGAACGGTTGGAATCTACTCGTCCAGTGACCCTCGCGCCCATTTCGGCCTCGGCCCGTCAGCGACAATTGACTTAGTCTCAGTGCGCTGGCCAAGCGGCAAGGTTCAGGAATTCAAAAACGTCGCAGCCGATGCCCATTACGTTTTGCATGAAGAAGAAGGATTGCGTAAAGGATACTAGCTCGCGTCAGGGCCGAGCGCTTGCCAAGCTGTGGGAAATGTCCGAAAAAACCGATTACGAGCACGAGCACGAGCACGAGCACGAGCACGAAAAGCTCGAGCGGTGGATTATCATGGCGTTCAATATGTTGTTGGTCTTTGTTTTTCGTGCTCGTGCTCGTGCTCGGTTTTTTCGACTCCCTCTTTCGCTCGCGGCTCTGATCGCTGTTCTTATCTCCCTCGCCCTCCTTCCCTCCGCCGCCGACGGTTTCGACCCAATGCCGACGTTTACTGATGTAGCTGCGTCTGCCGGCCTGGATTTCCAGCACATCAACGGCGATCCGACCGTGAAGGACTACATCTTCGAGACAAAAGGGGGAGGGATCGGTTTCCTCGACTACGACAATGACGGTTGGCTGGACATCATAATCGCCCAGGGCTCCGCCCGGGAACGCCTGGCCAAGAACGACAGTCCGCATGCCGAGCTGTACCACAACCGTGGCAACGGCTCGTTCGAGAAGGTGACCGAAAAGGCGGGCATAACCTTTCGCGGATGGGGCATGGGCATTTGCACCGGCGATTACGACAACGACGGATGGGTCGACCTGCTTCTGACCTACTTCGGTCCCGACGTCCTTTACCACAACAATGGAAACGGCACCTTCACGGATTTGACTTCGAAAGCCGGTGTCAGCGACCCACGTTGGAGCACCTCGGCGGCGTTCGGCGATTACGACAAGGACGGGCTCCTCGACCTGTACGTCGCCAACTACCTGACCATCGATCTCAACCATCTCCCCGACCCTCGGTGTAATCACCGGGGCAATCCGGTGATGTGCGGACCCCGGGGATTGGTCGGCGCGCCCGACGTGCTGTATCACAACGACGGGAATGGTGTCTTCAGCGATGTCACTCAAAAGAGCGGCGCCGTGGATCGGGACAAGCTGTTCGGCCTCGGCGTTCTCTGGGCCGATTTTGATAATGACAAGGATTTCGACCTCCTGGTCGGCAACGACGCTACACCCAACCTGCTCTTCGTGAACAAAGGCGACGGGACTTTTGAGGAGAGCGGTTTCCTGAGCGGCCTGGCTGTGAGTGCCGACGGCCAGGAACAGGCGAACATGGGGATTGATGCGGCCGACTACGACAATGACGGCCTCCTCGACGTCTATAGCACGCACTTCTCGATGGAGTACAACACGCTCTATCACAACCAGGGGAACCTGATGTTCGAGGATGTCACCTCCCGGTCAGGCATTCTGAATCCACAGTTGACCGTCAGCTGGGGCACCCGGTTTGTCGATCTGAACCTGGACGGTTGGAAGGACCTGTTCCACGCTAACGGCCACGTTTACCCTTACCTGATTGGCCGCAATCTCAACGAAACCTGGGGACAGGCGAAGACGCTCTACCTCAACCAGAAGAATTCGACTTTCAAAGACGTTACGGTAGATTCCGGCCAGGATCTCCTTCGCCCGCTGCCCAGCCGGGGCGTCGCCTTCGGCGATTACGACAATGACGGCGATATCGATATTCTGTGCGCGACTTTGAACGGGGCGCCACAGCTGTTGCGCAACGATCGCCGGGACCACAACCACTGGCTGATGTTCAGGACCGTGGGCCGCAAGAGCAATCGTGACGGGATCGGCGCCAGGATCACGGTCCAGACGGGCGAGCTGCGCCAAATCTGGGAGATCAAGCGGACGGTCGGTATCTACTCCTCGAGCGATCCGCGTGCGCATTTCGGTCTCGCCCAGGCGGCGAAGGCGGATAGCGTCAAGATCTGGTGGCCCAGCGGCAAAGAGCAGGAGTTCAAGGACGTCCCGGCCGACACCCACTACATCATCGACGAAGACGAAGGGCTCAAGAAGGGCTATTGAGAAAAGCAGAAGTCAGAAGTCAGGAGTCAGAATGAATAAGGGCTTACCTGCCCGCTGGTCTTTTCATTCTGACTTCTGACTCCTGACTTCTGACTCCTGCTTTTTGATTAATATACAACCACCTGCTGGGGGACGGCGGACATGAAGCGGAGCAGGTTATGTCCGAAGAGCTCGAAACCGAAGATCGGGGCGCTTGAACGGACACGCACAAACCCGCCTTCCTGTTTTGCAAGGTCGGGGATGTACTCGGTCAGCAGTCGAGCACGCTTTTCGTTCGGTTTCAACTCGAAGAGCGAAATACCCTTCGAGGCTCCGGTCTTGTCCAGCACCTCGAGGCTGACCTCGGCGTAGCCGGTCCCTGCGTTCAACAACGTCACTCCGGTGAAGACCTCGTCGGTTTGGGCGACGTGCCCGAGCACGAACTCCCGGGCGCCGGCAGCCTGCAGTGGGAGCGAGGCCATGAAGTTCCCGGCCGTATCGCTGAAACTGAGGCATCCCACCAGTTTGCCGTTCGTGGCGCCGATGCGAGCCCAGCCTACGATGTCCTTCCCAAGCCCGAAAATCTCGGTTGCTGTTTTGCGATACTGCTGTCCGGCTGCCAGCTTGGTTGCGACCACCGATTTGAGGAGGGTGCCGGCTTCATCGAACGCTTCGAAAGTAACGTCAACCGCGGTGGTCCCGAGATTGATGACGTTAAGGATGGTATCAACCGCGCTCGTCGAGGCAAGCTGAGCACCAAGAAGCGTGGCTTGAGGACGAGTCATATCGAGTCCGAGCAATCCGGCAACGGAACTCGCACTGCTGAAGATCTCCATTCCGAAAACCGGCTTGCCCTCCTTTGTTTCGACCGTCACATACCCGCCGCTGATACTGCCACCTCCGAAGGTGGAGAAAGCACGGCTGTAAGCTCCGTGCGCACTGATCTTCTGAGAAAGAAGGAGCGTGTTCTGAGTCGCTGTGTGAAACCTGAGCTCCACCTCGACCTGCTCGGCATTCGGATTAACGACAAACAGTTGTGTGTCACTGGAAACCTGTTTCCGTATCTCGGGGAAAAGCAGCTTGGAGGATATGGCGCTTGAAAGCTCGGCTCCATCCATTTTCGTCAAGCCTGCGTTAAAGAGCAGCGAAAAGCTCATGAGATCCGGCTTGTTGCTGGTGATTTGGACCCACCCCTGCTTCAGGCTCGGAAGGGCCTCGTTCAGGAGAATACTGAACTGCGAAGCGGCGGGGATATCCTTCTTGTACACCGCACCCACGTGACCGCCACTGATATCAAAGCCGGTCAACTCAACGTGCGCAGTTTCCGCAGAGGTGTTGACCATCGCGAGGCCCACGGACTCGCTCAAGCCGGTTCCGCCGGACGACAGGACAGGCAAAACAAGTGGGACCCAGTTCTTCGAGTTGTACTCGAGTGCGCCGATATCTGCTTGCTCCTGTCCGTCACCGTTCCCGTCGACAACTCGTTCGAGCGAGAAGGCGTCAACGGTGCCAGTCGGATAATCAGGGCTGGCGGCATCGACGGCCGGCGAATTCAATCTCAATGAGAAGTCGCCGCTGAGGGCATCCGTAAAACGGGGATCGGTCTGCAAGTTCCCATTAGTCCCGGCGAAATTGCCGTCGCCAATAATGTTGTACTGAACGCTGGCCTGGGTTCCTCCCTCGATATCCCCACCGGCGTTCTGGTAGAGGATGGAGTTGGTCAGAACGTGCTCGGCACCGATGATTTTCAGGCCTTTCTTCTGGTTCTTGACAATAGTCGTGTTCCGAATCGCCAGCCGCCCATTGTCGGCGTAAATCCCGTCGCCGTCCGTCAGGCTGGTCGATCCACTGATGACGCTGTTGGAAAGGTCGAGGTCGGAAGACTCAAGCCGGATTCCTCGGCCGTTGCCGGTCAGCCAGCTTGACTGGATCGTTCCCGAGGCATTGGAAAGATAGAAGCCGAGCGAGCGGTTGCCTGTCACCTGGTTCCGCAGAAAGTGAACGTCGGGACCCAGGTCGGCAGTCAATCCGTGCCGTGCGTTGTTCAGTATCTGGTTGTCCTGAACCCAGAGCGTCATGTCGCCAAGCGCCGAGATCCCATCGGGCTGCTGCCCGGTAGTTTCCTTAATCACGTTCCCCTTCAACACCGAGGACGTTTCAAACAAGACCACTCCCGTAGACTGGTTCTTCTCGACGGTCGAGTCGAATAGGCCCAGCGATTCCCCGATCCCAACAACTCCCTCCATCTGATTCTGTCCAATGATGCTGTGTTGAATCAGTGCGGGCGAATCCACAAAATATGCGCCTTCTCCTCCGTTCTCCTGGATGGTGGCGTTGGAAAGGTTCAGTCGGCTATCGATGGCCAGAAGTCCGGTGCTCGTCGATTTCCTGATAGTAGTATTCCGTAACGTGAATTGGCTGTTTTCAAACCCTGCACCCGACCTGTTGCTGTCCATGAGTACATTGGCCAGGGTGCCACTCGACTCGATGCCAATGACTCCGTAAAGGCCTTGCATTATCGTCAGCCCGTCCAGCGTCACCCGATCGACGCTGGTGAGAACGATTCCGGCATCACCCGAATCAGAAACCAATATGGGGGACTGGCCGCTTCGAGCGCGAAGAGTAAGGCCGTGCAGAGGCAGGCCATCCCTGTTGGCGCCGATCGTCAGTGAACCTTGATAGATAGCGGTGTCCTGGATCTCAATCGTAGCGCCGGGTCGCGCTGCCACAATCGCCGAGGCAAGCGTGCCGTAAGTCGCGGAACCGTCTTGGGCTACTTTCAGCAGCTGAGAGTGATCTTCCACCGGAAGAGCTCCCCAGTAGGAAGCGGTTGTCGGTACTGAAGAAATGGATGACGAGAACTTCAGATACCCTTCGAACGTTCCGTACTGGAGCGGTGAAGAAACCTTGGCTTTGACGGTGAATTCGCCCGATTGGCCGGGTCCGAGGCTCAAGGCAAGCGGGGTGACACTCAGTTGTACGGAAGGATGAGGAGCGGTTTCGACCAGCTCGGCCGAGATGGTCTCCGACGCGGTTGAGCTCGGGTTGCTGACCTTTACGATCCGCTGGAGATCCTGAGTTGGCGCCTGATCAATGGCGCCGAAGCTTACGCTGACCGGGTTAAGAAGAGCGGACGCGCCTGCTCCCTTCTCGACGTTCAGACGCCCGTTTCCTGTGTCGATCACGTGGGCCTCTTCGCCGTCCCAAGTCACGCCACGATCCGCAGTGTTTACGAGGCTCGATTTCACATTCTCGGCAGTCCACGTCGGATGCAGCTGAAAGATCAAGGCAGCGGCCCCGGTGACGATGGGTGCCGAAAAGCTGGTCCCGTTGAGTCCCCTCGCGTAGCCGCCCTCCATGCTTGCCGCGAGGATGTCCTGACCGGGTGCGACAATATCAGGCTTTACCTGGAACATGATGTCCGGGCCACGGGAACTAAACGAGGCAATCTGGTTCTTCGATGACAGGAACTTGAAAATCTCGGTCTGAGGACGCAGCGTCACCGACACGGAATGGCCGGGCAGGAGCGCCTGGAGCCCCTCACCGGCGGGCTTTTCAATCATGACAGTCAACTGCGCAGGGTCTACTTCCGACATGTTGATGGGCGGCTCATCTACGTTCTGATAAACGATCGCACCCGCCGCTCCCGCGTGTATGGCATTGCTGGCCTTGTCGGCAAAGCGGCAGCCTCCTCTTTTAATAAGAGCCATTTTTCCGGTTAAGCTGCCGGATGGGAGGGCTGAGCACCCCTCGCCAGTCGGATCGTAAGGAAGGATTGAAGCCAGCGGAGTCGGTCCCACTTTTGCCGAAATCGTCTGGCCGACCGCAGGGTTATAGGCAACGCGTGCCAGTTCTACGGGGACGGTCGTATCACTGGACGTGACATCGATCCCGGCGGCAAGGTATCGACTGTGCAGCGTCGCGCCGACCGTCAGAGCCTCAGGACTCGTACCCGGCGAAGCGACGGTCCCGGGGTTCGGCCCCTCGTTGCCAGCAGAGATTACTACCAGGACTCCGGCTTCCGTGGCCTTGGCAATCGCCTGCTGTTCCGGGTCGCTGGCCGGGGGCTCGGCGAGTCCTCCGAGACTCATGTTTATGACGTCCATCTGGTCTTTGACCGCGTCGTCGATAGCCGCGACAACCGCGGCTGTCTTGGCCTCGTCGTTGACTCCGGGTTGCCCGAACACCTTGTAGTTGCCCAGGTAGGCTTTGGGTGCCATGCCCTGAATCGGGACGTAAGGGGTCGCCACGAGGCCGCCTGCTGCGATGCTCGCGACGGATGTCCCATGTCCCTTCTCGTCTTGTGGCGTATGTACAGCCTGGGTGGCATAGTTGTACTCGGTCTTGACGTAGTCGCGCGCCACAATCACCTTGTTCGTGGTATACGCTGAGAACTCGGCGGGGCGTGGGAATCCTGACGGAGCAGCGAGGTCCGGATCATTGAACATCGGGTGCGCCTGATTGATCCCAGTGTCAATGATCCCGATGCGAACCCCTTGCCCGGCACTCTTGATGCCTCCGAGCATTTCCCAAACAGCAACGGCGGAGACGATAGTTGGGGCCGAATCCATATGCAGCTTTCGGTTCCGGTTCGGATACACCGCCTTCACGTCTGGACGCTTGCGCAATTCGATCAGCATCTCCGGCGAACACCTGACCACCAGCATGTTGAGCAGGAAGGACCGCCGGTCGAGGACGGTGATTCGCGGGGCAGTGCTCATCTGGGCGCCTCCGGGCCCGGCAGCCGGCTTCACCGCGGTGAGGGCCTTGATGGTCCGCTGCTGGGATTGCTCAAGGGAGCGCTGATACTCTTCGGTTGCGCTGCTGAACAGGACCTGGCGTCGAACCGCCCTGGATTCTCCGGACATTGTCTCCAGCACCTTCTCTACAACTGAAGGTTCTTTCAATAAGACGATATAAGTCCCATCGTTCGGACCCCCTGGAAGAGCTTGAGCCGGGGACAGGCGAGGCGTTAGAAAGACGAACGCAAGGATAATGAGATATTTTTTCATGGGTTTACCGGAAAAGAATGCCCCATTTCTGGGCCATCGGGATGTGCTTTCGGTGACATTTTCTACAACAGCCTCGGGAGTATGCCATAGGTTGGATTCCGGACAGCAGAAAATAGTTCGAGTGGCGGGTGCGGAATCCAGAGATTTAACGAGGACTTAACAGGGGGAGGGGGACGCGCACGAATGGTATCCAAAACCCGCGCGTCTGGAGCGCGGCTGTTAGCGACGCCTGACGGCGTG
>Ga0105092_10000269_pt1 | contig 26714 bp, 13 predicted proteins | sample PPLLak2March2015_FD_87021 | JGI IMG/M metagenome (GOLD analysis project Ga0105092, IMG submission 87021) | Freshwater sediment microbial communities from Prairie Pothole Lake near Jamestown, North Dakota, USA - PPLs Lake P7 Core (1) Depth... | ecosystem: Environmental > Aquatic > Freshwater >... | reverse complement strand
TCCTTGGGCGCTCTATAGCGCACTGCATCACCTTCGGCCCATAACTGCACGCCGAGCTTTTGAAGTTGTGCCAAGAATTCAGAACCTGTCATAACGTTCCTTCTTCGAAATCGCCCTGTGAAACAGCCATGCGGGATTCATGAAGCGGCGACTTGTGAAGTAGGTGCTGCTCATAAGAATGAGTCAATGCGGCCACGGTTGGAAGTCGGTAGAAGGCTTCTATCTTTGGACGAAAATTCAGCTCTCGCTCCACCCAGTTAATGATCCTGATGACGTCTACTGACGTAGCACCGAGGTCGAACAGGTTCGTCTCCGGATCGAAGTTTTTAACTTTCAAAACGTCTTCTACCAAGCATGCTATTCGAGCCGTTTGACCTGTCCACTCCTTGGGTAAATCTTGGACGCGCTCGGCATTTAACGCAGCCGGCTCAGGCAAGGCCTTGCGGTCAACTTTGCCGTTAGAAGATAACGGAAGCTTGTCCAGGACGACAAAGTTTGCCGGGATCATATAGTCGGGAAGCTTACCCTGGAGAAAGTAATGCAGCCCCTCCGCAATCCCCTCGTCGGATTGGGAGGATGCGGGCTGCTCTTCCAGCGTGCGCAAGAAGTTGGCGTACTCGCTCATCTCTTCGACAAAGGCCGGCCGTTTGCTTTGCTGGGCGGCAATAGGTCCGCCCAGCAAACAATGAAGATAGAGGTGGCTTCCCTCTAAATCGAATAGATGCCGGATCGGTTGAAAATCCAATCCGCCGATCTGACATAAACCGATTTGATGACTCGGTGCCGAAGTCTCCAACAGTTGGCACATCGAACCTGCTTCGATGACGCAAAAATCCCGTGCCATGTCGCCGTACATCGGCGCAATGGACTTTAACTGCGCTACGAAAAACAGCGCGAATGCGGATTGATCGAAGATCGCCTGGCTGCCCTGGAATTCGGCGGAAGGGATCAACGAGCCTGGCGAGAGGGGCGAAAGACTATGATTTGCCGCGTCGTAAAAATAGCTTCCGCCGGCCAGCCCCTCGACTCGGTCCGGCTTGATATAGAGGTAGGTCTGCACCGGGTAAAGCCCCCCGGCGGAGGCGTAACGGTACTTTGGAAAGGGGGTGTCATCGATTTTGACCGGTGAAAGATTGTTTAATACATGACTAAACCGATCGAACGAGACTGTACCGCTGGCGAACTTTCGATAACTGCGCCGACTTGTATACGATTCCAAGAACTCATCGGTCGCCTCCGTTTTTTTCAATTGGATCGCGGTGCGGCCGGTGTCAATGCGCATGCCGGGCTTCTTCAGTTTGAACTTGATCCGTGCCAAGGGATCGCGCAGGGTTTCACCGGACGCTAGACGCCCGTTACTGTGACCGTTACTAGCGTTCGGTGTGGCTTCGTCTTGACGGTCATCAGACGCCTGTTGCCCCTCCGGCACAATATAGGCCACCAACTTCTTGTTGCCCGCGACCGGACCGATAGCCACCACCGCCGCGGTCTGCACTCGCGGGTGTTGGGTGAGAATGGTTTCGATTTCGCCCAATTCGATCCGGTAGCCTTGAACCTTGACCTGGAAGTCATCCCGTCCGAGAAACTCTATATTGCCATCCGGAAGATAGCGGCCCTGATCGCCCGTGCGATACAATCGCTGGCCTGTTCTTGGATGGGTGATGAAGCTAGCGTTAGTTTTCTCTTCGTCGCGCCAGTACCCCTTCGCAAGCCCGATCCCGCCGATGTAAAGCTGGCCGGGAACCCAAACAGGGCAGGGCTCCAGAACGTCATTAAGCACGTGAAAAGTCTGGTTCACCATCGGCCGGCCGTACGGAATGCTTTTCCAGGCGGGATCGACTTTTTCGATCGGGTAGATGATGGACCAGATGGAGGCCTCCGTCGCGCCGCCCATGCTGACAAGTTCAACCTCTCTATCAAGCGCCAGAATGCGCTCCGGCAGCGCTACCGGAATCCAATCGCCGCTCATGAAAACCAGCCGCAGATCTTGCGCCAGCCGCTGCCCGCGGCCTTCCAAATACTCAACCAGCATCTGCATCAACGCCGGCACAGAGTTCCACAATGTCACCCGATGGCGCGCCATCAGATCCGCCCAATGCGCCGGATCGCGCAATCCTGCCGCGTCGGGAACGACAATTGTGCCGCCCACCGCCAAAATGCCGAAGATGTCATACACCGAGAGATCGAAACTCAAAGACGAAAGCGCCAGCACGCGATCCTTCGGGGTCACTGTGAAGCGCCGGTTCAAATCCAAAATGGTGTTGACCGCGCCCCGGTGATCGATCACCACGCCTTTAGGCAGTCCCGTAGAGCCCGACGTGTAGATGACGTAGGCGATATCTTCGGGCGATTGAATTGTATCCAGAGGTTGCTCGGAAAGGCCTGATAAGCTGTCCTCATCTATGATCAAGCGTTCAATGGTATCGGGCCATTCTATTTTTTTGTCGAACTGCGGTTGGGTTAAAACCAATTTGACTTCGCCATGTTGCAGCAAGTGCCAGAGGCGGTCTTTCGGCAACCCCGCGTCAATCGGCAAATAGGCCGCCCCCGAGGCGAGAACTCCGAGTACCCCGGCCACCTGCTCCCAACCCTTCTCCATTACCACCGCGACCAAGCTGTTGCGTTGAGCCCCGTTTCCTATCAGCCAATGTCCGATTTGATTGGAGCGTCGGCATAGTTCCTCGTAGCTCAACGTTCTTTCGGCGGAAATTACCGCAGCTTGCTGCGGCCGCTGCTCCACCTGGCTAGCGAACAGACTATGGAGCAGATGATCGCTTATCGGCGCTCCTGTATCATTGCCCTGAGCTCGCTGCTCGAGCTGCCGGACTGGCAGCAGGTCGCGCGCCGTCTCGGGCCACTTCTCTTGCCAACTATTCTCGTCATCCGCTAAGCGCTGCAGAAACCGGCAATAGCTGTCGAACATGTCGTCCAACAGTCCTTCGGGAAAAAGTTCTTCGACCGCGTCCCAATGGAACTGCAACCTGCCTTCCACCTCAAAAATGACATAGTCCAGCGAAACCTGAGAAGTTTGACTAATGTTGTAGACCACCGGACCCAACTGCTCCGAGACTTCGTTCGAAGATGCCTGGCCGAGAAAACTGGTAAAAACGACGGGCATGAGCCCGCCACGCATGTTCCCTTGGGTTTTCGCCAGCTCTCGCATGATTTCCACGCCGCTAACGAAACGGTGATCCAAATCGTTCCACAACTGCTTTTGCACGCGTCGGGCGCGATCCTCGAACGTATCCTCCTCCGAGTGATCCACCGCCAGCAGAACCACTGACGTGAAATCTCCTACGAGATCGTTTACCTGAGGATGCAAAGGCAACCTATTGGCGAGTGTGAGGTTGAGGGTGAATCGCGGACTCTTGCTCCATAATTTGAGGACATCGGCAAATACGGCGAGCAATAGTCCGGACGATGTCAAACCGGAGCGTGCGGCCCGCCTTTTCAGCGATCTCCAGACTAATGGTTCAAATTGTTTGCTTCTCCTCGTGAATTGCGGCGTGGTGACCAGGCTCGCGGCTTTCGCTACAGGCAACTCCGGGGCAGCCGGCAGCGTAGCAAGGCGATCCCACCAGTAATTCTTAGAACGACGGTAAAGGTCTGTGTCGCGGAGCGCCGCCTGCGCCAAGACGTAATCACGGAATGAAATCTCAAGCGGAGGTAGACCTGCATCGGGCTGCTGATAAAGTCGGCATAGCTCGCGATCGAGTATAGAGGCGCTCCAACCATCAACCATCAGGACATCTCTGCTGACATGGAGCCTAACGCGGCCGCCATCCATACGGGAAGCGCGAATCTCGAAGAGGGGCCATCGATCAGACTTCAGTACCTGGTGCGACAGTTTTCGACGAACATCCTCCAGCTGAGAGGCGATCGCCTGAGGGCCTTGCCCTCGGAGGTCCAGCACCTGAATTTCATAGGGAGGTACTTCTTCCAGAATCTGTTGCTGCCCGTCCGGGAGCACGATGGCGCGCAACATATCGTGGCGCTCGATCAATCTTTGCCATGCACGGCTAAAACGACCCAGATCCAACTCTGTGCAGTCATATTCAGTGTAAACGTGAGTCGCGACGTTTCCCAGATCGAACATCCCGCTACGGCCGACCCAATATGCCTGTTGAATGTCGGTCAATGGGAAAGGTAAACGTTTGTCTTGTGGGGCTGGGATGATCCGGGGCAATACGGTTACAGACTCGCTACCTTCATAGCCCGTATTTGGCGCGCCGTTAAAACCACTTTGCAACTCATTTTTGGACTGGAGCTCGAGACATGCGCTCAGACCCGCAATGGTTGGACTACCCAGGAACTCGCGCAGTGACAACTCGACCGAGAGCGCCTGGCGCGCGCGCGCGAGCACCTGCATGGCGAGGAGCGAATGCCCGCCTAGATCGAAAAAGCTCACGTCGATGCCGACGCGCTCAAGCCCGAGAGCCTCCCCCCAGATTTCTGCAAGGATCTTCTCCGTCGACGTCCGCGGCGCAATATAGGCGATTCCCACTGCGGCCGAGCGCTCGGGTGCCGGCAGCGCCTTCCTGTCAATCTTACCGCTGGGCGTCAGCGGCAACTCGTTCAAAACCATGAAGGCGGATGGGACCATGTAGTCGGGCAGTGTTTCGGCGAGATATTTGCGCAGGCGCTGGTTCATATCGCGCAGCAACTTCCCCTTCAAAGGATTGTTCGAATACGAACCCCACGGCTTCGCCGGCGAACTCGCCGTCCGCCCCCAGAACACGCCACCTGGAGTAAAGGTGTCGTGCTTTCGAAACAAAGCGTCCATGCACGCAGGGGAGCCGGCATCAGTGTAACTAAGCTCCACCGCATAGCCGTGCTGCTTAGCTAAAGTCCACAACGCCTCAGGATCCACCGCCTCCCCAGGCGCCGATGTCATCGTCTCCCTATGGCCTTCCAACGTCTGCGGCCCTTCATTATCACCGGTCAGCCAGGCCAGTGCCTTAGCCGCTTCCAAACAGCGCGAATTAGGAATACCACGAACTCCAATCTCTCGGGAATTCGAGGCTAAATGTCTCCTCAATGCCGTCAGGTTCAAGCTCTCTGTCTGCCAGTCCAACCACGTCTGTGGCAACGCAGTTCCATCTTTGGCCCCTACATGCACGAATACGTCGTAACGAAACTGTGTGAGCTCATTGTTATAAAGCCCCCGCTTCAGCAAGATCTCAACTGCGCTGATCTCCGCTACCTCATCCTTTAGCGCCAAAAAGAAATCAGGATCGATCACTAATTCAGCTTCAAGCTCGACGTCATTCTCGATCAAGTGCCGAAGTTGCACCTTCTTTGTTCTTCCCTCTGCCCGATAGCACTGGACCGAAGCATGAAACGCTTTGAGCAACGGCAGACTTCTCACATCACCGACAAAAATCCGCCCTCCCTGACTCAGCGCCGCCGCGGCGCCTTCCAGCACGGCTTTCAAATACTCGATGCTCGGCAGATACTGCGCCACAGAGTTGATGATCACCGTGTCAAAACTCCCAGGCTCGATTTCCGTAAAGTCGTCGGCCAGCCGTTGCGAGAGCTCGACGTGGGACAGTTCCTTTCGCGCGGCTATGAGTCTACGAACGGTATCCAGCGCCGTGGAAGAAAAATCCGTCCCCCGATAGACCTCACACGCCGGCGCCAATCGCTCCAGTAACAATCCGGTCCCGCAGCCAATTTCCAGCACCCGGCACGGGCTGCGCGCGGCGATGCGATCGACCGTGACATCCACCCACTCACGCATCTCTTCCGCGGGGATTCGTGCTCTCGTGTAGCTGCTATTCCACCCCATGATATTGAAGGTAGAATTCTCGGTAGTCGGCTCCAGATAGGTCTGGTCCCAAATCTTTTGCCATCCCGAGATATGCTCGCCGCTCCACTCAGTGCTCCCTTGACCGCGCACGGAGTGGCTCGCCGCGTCATTTTTCACCACCACGTAAGCCACCAGGCGCGGGTCTCCCGGAACGTCCTCGCGCACGACGACCGCGGTTTCGCGAATTGCCGGGTGATGGGCGATACCAGCCTCGATCTCCCCCACCTCGATGCGGTAGCCACGGATCTTCACCTGGAAGTCCAGGCGCCCCAGGTGCTCGAGCGTGCCGTCACTGCGCCAGCGGGCGCGGTCACCGGTGCGATAGAGCGTCGCCCCCGGGCTGGTGCTGAACGGGTCCGGGATGAAGCGCTCGGCACTTAGGTCGGGCCGGTTCCAGTAACCCAGCGCGACCCCATCGCCTCCGATGCACAGCTCACCGGGGACACCGATCGGGCAGAGGTTCTTCTGCGCATCGAGGATGTAGACCGTCGTGTTGGCAATCGGTCTGCCGATGGTGATCCCATTGGAAGTGTCGGTAATGCGCGCGCAGGTGGACCACACCGTGGTCTCGGTGGGTCCGTACATGTTCCACAACTTGACACCGCTCGCGATCAGCTGGTCGGCAAGATCCTTGGGTAATGCTTCACCTCCGACCAAGGCCTTGAAATCCTTACCCCCATTCCAGCCCGCCTCCAGTAACAGCCGCCAGGTGACGGGAGTGGCCTGCACGATGGTGGTAAGGTTCTGTTCCAGCAGGGCGCCGAGAACACGGCCATCACTCGCTTCCTCGCGGCTCGCGATCACAACCGTGGCCCCAATTGTAAGTGGCAACTGCAGCTCAAGCACGGCGATATCGAAGGAAAGGGTGGTGACCGCAACGAGCACATCATCGGCAGTCAAGCCAGGCTCGCGTGCCATGCTGCCGAGGAAGTTGACCACCGCATGATGGGGCACCAACACGCCCTTGGGCTTGCCGGTAGAGCCTGAGGTATAAATGATATAGGCCGGATCCTCGGCGCGAGCGTCCTGCGCCGCATCCGGCATCAGCCGCTGATCCGACTGCGCTGCAAGCGCATCCGCGTCGATGTCCAGCAACAGTTGGCGCTCGCGCGGCAGACCAAAGGGGCTCACCAAAGCCGAAGTAGACACCAGCAGAGTAAGTTGCGCATCCTCCGCCATGAAGCGCAGCCGTTCCGCAGGGAATGAAGGATCAAGAGGCACGTAGGCGGCACCGGCCTTGAGAATGCCCAGCACCGCGGCGACCATATCAGCATCCCGCTCCACGCACAGGCCAACCCGTTGGCCGCGGCCCACTCCGCGCGAGCGTAGCGCCTGCGCCATGCGGCTGGCGCGTCTGTCGAGCTCGGCGTAGGAGAGCGCCGTCACGCCGACCCTAAGAGCTGTGCGATCAGGCGTGCGTTTGGCCTGCGCCTCGAACAACTCCTGCATCAAGGTGTTGCGCGGATAGACCCAGTTGGTCCTGTTCAGATCGACCAGCAGCTGGTGGCGCTCGGTGTCGGGCAGCACTTCCAATCTGCGCAGCGAAGCCGTCGGTGCGGTTTCCAGTGCACCCACCAAATGCTCCAGCGCGGTATTCATGTAGGAGCAGATCCGCTGCGGATTAATCGGCGATTGCGCGCGCGCCGTCAGCGCGAAGCCCTCGCCGAGATCGTCCACCGAAAGCACGAGAGGATAATTGCTGCGCTCCTCGAGCTGTGGAAACTCGATGCCCATCCTGCCCTGATTCGCTTCCGCGGCGGGTTGTTCCCCAACACTACTATGGCGGTAGTTCAGCAGCGCGCTGAACAGCGGCACGGGTGACGCCACCGCGCTGCAGCGCTGCACCAAAGCAAGTGGTGCGTGCTTGTGGCGCAGCAGCTGCTCGAGCGTTTCGTGTGTATTGCGCACGCCGTCTTGAACATTCTCTTCCGCCACGCAGATGCGCACCGGCAAGGTGCTTATGAATGGCCCCCACTCCCGGTCGTTACTTTCACCGCTTTGAATACACCCAAATAGCACCGTACCGAACACCACATCTTCGCGTCCGGACACCCGCGCCAGCACCTGCGCCCAAGCCAAGTGATAGATACTGGCAGCGGACACCCCGAGTGCTCGCGCCTGCGCGCGTAACCGCTGGGCAAGGGCGGGGTCGACCGAGCAACACGCGTCGGTAATCCCAGCGCCGTCGCCCTGTACATCGGTGAGTCCATACGGCGCCGTGGGCTCGTCCACATCGCCGAGCATCCTGCGAAAAAAAGTCTCGTGAGAGGGGCCGTAATCGTGTGCTTTGGAAAAGCACTCTCGCGCTTTCTTTGAGTCCCCGAAGTCAATTAATTTTCGCCCTAGTTCCGAATATTTTTTTGAAAGTAGCGGATCAAGCCAAGCTCTGTTTGCGGAGTAGTAATCTATGTCGGATTTTCCATGTTCCAGCGCTACCTGAAGCATGGTCTCAAGGATTCGGATCCAGGTGGCATGTCTTTTCGTCGACCATGTGCTTCCTATCATCGATTCTTGGTCTTCGCTGTAGCGATAGACATAGGTAGGAATGTCAAGGCACGCGACTGCAAAGTGCTTGCAGATCCGGACCATATAATCGTAATCTTCGCCTAGACGATAGGTTTCCTTCTGATACCCCACCACCGAAAGAATATCCTCGCGCCGAAAAAGTACAGTCAGTGCAAGCAGGGGTGGCCAGTGCAACATTTGCTTGAAAATATTGCCGCTATAACAGGGGATGTTACCTCCGTGAAACTCGAACGCAGCACGAACAGGATAAATGTTCTCAAGCGTCTGGCCGTCATCTTGGAAGAAGGCACCATGATATGTATTAAGATGATATTCCTCGACAATCTCGCCACCCCTCATTGCCGACATGTTGGTAGAGACCATCCCAATATCGGGATGGGTTTCCATAAATGCCACTTCCAGTTCGAGCTTGTGTGGCAAATACATATCGTCGGAATCCAGAAAGGCAATATATGTTCCAGAGGCCGCCTTCATCCCGACATTGCGAGCGTGCGCCGGGCCATTGTTTTTCGTAGCCAAGGAGACAATCTTTCCTGCGTGCGGTTCGAGGGCACGCTGGGTTTCATCGGTTGATCCGTCGTCTACAACGATTATCTCCACGCTTTTAAATGTTTGGTTCAGGACGCTTTGAATCGCGGCACCGATCAATGAGGCGCGGTTATAGGTGGGGATAATTACGCTTACAGATGGTTTATCCGCCATGATTCTTGCTCCCTACCTTATCGACACCGGCGACCTCGCCAATCTTGCCTTGCTTCATCTCCCTGCCCGCAACGATTCTAAACGAGCACAACAAGGCAAAATTTGATGCCGCGTTCGCTTGCACGTGATCCATCTCAAGCGCGAAAGACCAACTCGAGAGTACACAGCGTGCAGCGACATTCGATCTTTGCATTCGTTTGCGTCTCCCGGTAATCGCTTCTCGATTTCGATGCGGTCGTGGCGATCCAATTGTGACCGCCGCCCTTGGAAGAGGTGTTATATTCGAGCGGCTGATGCGGATGAAATTCACGCGCCTATGTTACGGCTGCTCGAACTAATTGTTTCGCGAAGTGAGCGCTCGAGATCCGCCGCGACTGATTTGAGGACAGATTCCCGAGCGCTGTTGATGAAAAAGTGATCGCCCGGAAACATGTTCAATCTGAAGGTACCAGATGTTTGATGACGCCATGCTGCAAGCTCTTCGGGACTTGCGCTTGCGTCTTGAATACCGCCAAACGATGATATTGGACACTCAAGCAAGGGTTCGGCTGTGTATTGATAGGTCTCGTTCATCATGAAGTCGGCCCGGAGCGCCGGCAACCAAAGATTCATCATGTCGGGGTCGTTCAGAATCTCTTCGGGAATGTTCCGGTAGCGCTTAAGCACCGCATCAACGAGCTTCGGCGTGGGCAGATGAGAAATTGGCGCTTCAGGGTCGGGGAGCTGTGGCGCGGCTCGTCCTGAAACGAACAGATGCACGAGGGGATCGCCTATCGTGCGCAAGCGCCGAGCAAACTCGAAGCTCACCAGCGCCCCCAAGCTATGACCAAAGAGCGCGACCGGGGTTCCCCGGTATGGATCAAAGGCCTCGGTCAGCCCCGCAACAATCTCGGCGATACTTCTCATGGGCGGCTCTAAAATCCGCCGGCCTCGACCTGGGAGTTGAACTGCACAAACCTCCACATACTCCGGAAGCTCCGCCGCCCAATCCCCGAACGCTGATGCGTTACCTCCGCCATGTGGGAAACAAAATAAGCGAACACGGGGTTCCGTAAGCGGTCTTGGACAGACGATCCAAGTGCTAGTGTGAGTGGTTTTATTGATCTTGACGTCCAGGCTGCGCAGTTCGGATAGAAGATCGGCAGCTGTCATAAATTTATCTCTTCTCTCTCTTCTGACCTGTCAGTGACTGAAGGTCTATATCTTTCTCCCGCCCACAACAGCGTATCGATCCGCTCCGCCAAGCCCGCAACCGTGGGTTGTTCGAAGAGTAGGCGCAAGGGCATCTCGACGCGAAACGCGTCGCGTAGCCTGGAGATCACCCGGGTGGCTAGCAGAGAATGGCCCCCAAGATCAAAGAAGTTGTCGTAAAGCCCTATTTGCTCGATCTTGAGAACTTCGGCCCAGATATCCGATAAGGTTTTCTCAACTGGAGAGCTCGGCGGGACAAACGCCGTCTCCAGCTCTGGTCGGCCGTGATTCGGCGCCGGCAAGGCCTTGCGATCCACCTTACCGTTGGGGGTCAGCGGTAAAGCATCTAGGAACACAAAGAACAAAGGAGCCATGTAGTCGGGGAGCTTCTGCTTTAAGAAACTCCGTAATTCAACGGTGGCAAGCGCCTGATCTTTGGGGCCTACAACGTACCCCACTAGGAGCTTCTCTCCTGGCTGATCTTCCCTGACCAAAACTATACTTTGTCGCACGCCCGGGTGTTTACTAAGAGTCGCCTCGATTTCTCCCAGCTCGATCCGAAAACCGCGGATCTTGACCTGATGGTCAATACGACCAAGAAATTCTATATTACCGCTCGGCAGATACCGAGCCACATCACCCGTCTTGTACAACCTCCCGCCGGATTCACACCCGAAAGGATCAGGGATGAATTTTTCAGCGGTCAGATCTGGATGGTTCAAATATCCCCTAGCCAAGCCGACTCCGCCGATGTGCAGCTCTCCAGGGACGCCAATGGGGACGGGATTCGACCAGCGATCCAATACGTACGTCCGCACGTTAGCAATCGGAAGTCCAATCGGGATTTCCCGTGCCGGCAGATCAGCCGCAGCGGATCCGCTTGACTCCCACGTCGTAGCCTCCACTGTTGCTTCGGTTGGACCATAGCAATTCAAAAGCCGTACATGATTGCCGACCGCCTTGTGCCACTGTGCCAATCGCTCTGGAACGGCTCTCTCGCCGCCAATGATCACTAAACGCAATGTCTCAGACAGTACTAAATGCTCCGAAGTCAGTTTTTCCGTCAGTTCGTGCCAATATGCTGTCGGTAAATCGAGCACTGTGATTCGCTGGTCCCGACACTCCTGTAAGAAAACAAAGAAAGAGTCCAGCATGGCTTCCGTACGTAGCACCAATGTCGATCCTCGAATAAGACATGGGAATATTTCCTCAACGGCTACGTCGAAACTCATCGAAGCGAACTGCAGTACCCGATCATCGGGCACCAGAGCAAATGAAGCACAGGTCGAAGCAGTGAAATTAGTTAAAGCCCTATGCGTGACTTCAACTCCCTTGGGCTTTCCCGTGGAACCGGAGGTATAGATCACGTAGGCCAAATTATCTCCACTCACATTAGCCCGAGGGTTTTCTTCGCTTTCCCGAGCGATGACCTTCCAATCGGAGTCCAGGCAGACCACTTTCAATTTAGAATCGAGCCCTTCGACTTCGCTCAAAGCAGAGATTGACAATCGAGGATTGTTATCTCTCCTAACGTCGATTAGGCGTCGCTGCGTCAACAGAACCGGCGTATGCGTATCCTGCAGCATGCAAGCCAATCGATTTGGCGGGTACTGCGGATCCAAAGGCAAGTATGCCCCGCCTGCTTTGTGAATCCCTAGCAGCCCAACTACCATCTCCAACGAACGCTCAACGCAAATTCCAACCACAACTTCCGGTTCGACACCGAGATTTCTTAAGTAGTGCGCGAGTTGATTCGATTGCTCGTTGAGCTGCCGGTAAGTTAGTTGCTTGTCCTCAAAAACCACGGCCACAGCCTCCGGAGACCGCTCGACTTGCGCTTCGAAAAGTTCGTGAATCAAGACATTCGGATACGCTCTCTGCGTATCGTTCCACTCAACCAGCATTTGCTCGTTCTCGGAATCGCTCAATATCGTCAAGTCCGAAAGCCGCTGGTGAGGATCTATAACAATATTTTGTAACAGGTTGTGAAAATGCCCCGCCATCCTTCCAATGGTGGCTGGATCAAACAGATCCGTGTTGTATATAAACCGGCACTCCAAGCTGTGTCTCTGTTCGGTGATTTCCAGCTCCAGGTCTAAGCGCGCCGTCCCGATGTCTAGTTCGACTGCTCGCGCCGTCAATCCCGGAAGGGCCAGCTCGTATCCGGGCAAATTACGCAGTTGGAACATCACCTCAAACAGCGGCGGGTAGCTGAGATCGTGCTCTGGCTGTAATGCTTCTACCAGTCGCTCAAACGGGAGGTCTTGATGGGCTTGGGCCTCAAGGGCCGTCTTGCGTACCCGCTGAAGCAGTTCGTGGAAGCTGGGATTGCCGAAGAGATCGGTGCGCAACACCAGAATGTTGATGAAAACTCCAATGAGATGTTCTGTATCAATTTGGTTCCGCCCTGCCACGGGCACTCCGACCAGGATATCCTTTCCTCCGGTGTAGCGGGACAGTAAGATTTTAAACGCTGTCAACAGTGTCATAAAAAGCGTGGCTTGCTCACGCCGGCTCAATTCTTTTAGCGACTGGGTCAGGCCAACAGGCAGGATGACGTTATGATACCGTCCCCGGTAGGTACGCACTGGCGGCCGGGTACGGTCGCTCGGCAAATCAAGCGGTCCGGGGAGATCTTTAAGCTGGGTCGTCCAATAGGAAAGGTCTTGATCTAAAGTACCCTGCTCAAGTTGGCTTTGCTGCCATTGAGAATAGTCGGCGTATTGAATGGGTAGTTCGCCGAGTGGCGACGGATCACCGTTATTGAACGCCTCGTACAGAACCGTCATCTCTCGCAGTAATATCCCGTCGGACCAGCCGTCCGCCGCAATGTGATGTGTAGCCAGGGTCAATAGATGCTCTTGCTCGTCAAGCCGGAACAGAGCGGCGCGGAATAACGGGGCGCAAGCCAAATCAAAGGGTCGCCGCACCTCGTCGCAAGCCAGTTCCAAAGCTTCATCTTCCCGATCGTTTGCCGGCAGATTGCTCAAGTCAATAACCAAGAACGGCACACTGGGAGACGGCAAGATAACTTGCCTTGGTTGGCCGTCCACGACGGGAAAAATCGTGCGCAGAATCTCGTGGCGGCGAACAATCTCGTTGAGGCATTGCTCCAGCACTCGCGCGTTCAGAAGACCGCTCAGAGAGAAGGCCAGGGGGCGATTGAAAGCGTAACTGCTGGGTTCCATCTGATCGAAAAACCACAGGCGCTGCTGAGCAGAGGAAAGAAGCACTTCGGACGGTCGGGAGAGGGACACTGTCGCTGGCGGCTCTGCAGCGCGGACGTGTCCGGTCCAGTCTTCGATGCGGCTGGCCATTTTGGCTACCGTAGGATTTTCGAAGAAAGTCATGAAGGATAACTCCGCCTTCATCGCCATTCGCACTCGGTTGATAATCTGGGCCGCCATGATGGACTGCCCACCCAGCTCGAAGAAGTTGTCGTCGATGCTGATTGGATCGATCCGCAGCGCCTCCGTCCAGATCTGCGCCAGCTTGCGCTCGATATCGTTGCGCGGCGCAACAAACTCGGCCTTGCACTCGATGGCTCCCTCAGCGATGATCGAAAGTCCCAGTCTTTCAGCCAACCCGATACGTTGTACCTTACCCGTCGGCCCCGTAGGAATCTCCTCAACGAATACTACCCGACGCGGAACTTTAAAATCCGCCAGCCTTACGGCCGTATACTTTTGAAGTTCGCTTTCGCTGATCGAGCGATGCGGCTTTAGCACTACTGCCGCGACTACATCTTCACCCAGGCTCGTATGCGGCAGGGGAAATACTACCGCCTGCGCGATCGCCGGATGCTCCAGCAACACCGTCTCCACTTCGTATGGCGAGACCTTTTCCCCGCCGCGGTTGATCTGCTCCTTGAGCCGCCCGCTTATGAACAAATAGCCGTCAGCGTCCAGATAACCCTCATCCCCCGTGCGAAACCACCCGTGAGTAAAACCTTCTTCGTTGCTCGGCCCCCCAAGCTCATAGCCCCCCATGATGTTTGACCCGCGCAGTACGATCTCTCCGCTTTGCCCGGATGATAAATAGTTCCCCCTCTCGTCGATCACCGCAATCTCGGTTGCTACCGCCATCCCTACTGACCCGGCTTTACGCTTCCCTGGAGGCAACGGATTGCTGGCGATCTGATGTGCGGCCTCCGTCATCCCGTAGGCTTCAATCACCGGCACATGAAAAAGATCTTCCAGCTCCCGCATTAGTCTCGGCGGAAGCGGGGCGGAGGAGGAGCGGATGAACCGGAGGGAAAGGTTTCCCAGCAACTCTCGATCGACCGGCGCGTGGGACAGAACGGCCTGGTGGATCGTGGGAACCGCCGTGTACCATGTAGGATGCGCCTCCTCCAACCAAGTGAAGAATTTCTCTGGATCGAAGCCTGAAGAACAAACCACGCTGGAACCGGCTACTATGGAAGAAAGGACGGCCCCGACCAGCCCGTGAATGTGGAATAGCGGCATGACGTTGAGGCAGCGATCCTTCTCGCTGAGACCGAGACCGGCAACAATATTGCCGGCTGAGGATAATAGGTTGTCATGGGTCAAAGGAACTTTTTTGGGCTTTGAGATAGTGCCGGAAGTATAGAGGATCAAAGCAATATCGGCCGCTCGAGCAAAACCGTCTTGGGATGCCGATGGCCGCCTTTCCCCTTGGAAAGAAAAGAGGTCTGTCCCACTTTCTCTTATTGGAGACAATTTAATGATAGGAATGGAGTGCTTTCGAGCAACGTCAATGGCTGCGGTGTCCATTTCAGATGGAACCACCAATGCCTTAGGTTTCAGATCGGTGAAATAGAAGTCGAACTCGCCGGCGCGGTAGGCCGGGTTGAGCGGGACAAACGAGGTGGACGCGGATAAGGCTAAAAAGGCTACCACCGCTTCAGGTCCGTTGGGCGCGACCATAGCCACCCGATCCTGGCGGCCGATGCCCACCGCGCGAAGGTCCTGCATGACATTGCATACATAACCTTGCAAACGGCGATAGGTGAGAGGGGGCCACCCTTGAGCCGTCATGGCAACGGCTTCGGGGGTCTGTCGGGCCCAACTCGCGATCACGTGATAGAGGGAAGCCGGATGAGAGAAGTCGCTTATGTTATTGGTTAGAACAGGGGATGACATAATGCCGGCTAAGGAAATGTATAATTGAAGGCACTGGGTTGAAGTAGACTAGATCTTAGATCCAGCCAACTAGCGTCATGACACCGCTGGAGTGTTGGGAGCCTGAAATGACGCCTCTTATCGAAAGAGCGTGGTTTTATTTTTCAGCACTGTCAAAAACTCATTGAGCGAAGGCATTGACAAAATCACCAATGAGTCAGGGCCTAGAGACTGATTTTTGACCCCTCTGCTTCGGTCTTCGCACTCCCATTGAAAACGGCGTCATTCCCATTTTGGGCCCAACTGTGTGAGTCACGAAAGTCTGAATGAGTCCCTTAGCATTCTTGCGCCGATCAAACAGCTCAGCTACCGATTGCCTCGCCGCCTCAACAAACCGTTCTCGCTTAGAGTCATGGTGCATAAGGGAAACAATGGCTTCGGCAAGGGCCTGAGAATCTCCCGGCGGAACAAGAACACCGTTCTTACCGTCTTGAATAAGTTCCTGGATACTGGTGAGACGAGTAGAAATGACCGGGGTCCCTGAGGCCATAGCCTCGACCAATACATTGGGAATCACATCCTGGTTTCCTCGCTTCGTCACGACGGAGGGATGAACGAATACGTCCGCGTTGTGATATTGCTCAACCAGCTTGTATTGGGGCATCGGAGGCACAATATGAACCTGTTGGGACAGGCCGTTTTGATTAATTTGACGGACCAAGCGTTTCAACTGAGGGCCTTGGCCAATTATCGAACATTCAAACTTCCAGCCTTGATCTCTCAGAATCGCACAGGCGCCGACAAGATACCCGAAGCCCTTATAACCAGCCAAAACACCGCAGGCAAGGATATGCCAGATTGACCCAGGTTTACGCACTGATGGCATGACTGGACGGAATCGGCCTAAGTCGGCACCGTGCCGATGCACATAAATCTTTGAGTAAGCAGTTTCGCCACCAACTTCGCCAAGTGCCCGGCGATTGCTTTCGGCACACGTGACGACAAACTGCGCGCGCTCAATTTTCTCTCGTAACAAAGTCCGTACCATGTAAATGTCGTACGCATGCGAGCTAAAACTGAAAGGTATTCCGGTCAACTCGGATGCGATCCAGGCCGCAGTAGCGGGGTAGCTAGCCCATCCTGCATGGATGTGTTGTATCTTCTTGTGCTTAACGAGGCGGGCAAAATAGATTGCCTGAGGAAAAAGGAAGCAGTTCTTGAGTAGTTCCATCGGCTGATCAAAGCTCCCAGCAATGATCTGGCGAAGCAGGCGCCAGGTGATGGGCCGACAGCAAGCCTTTATATTTTCCCACAACAGTAACGGCGAGAGGAAAAACGCGCGGTGAACGTGACCTTGGAATATCTCTATCTCAGGTTGGCGAAACGATCCTTGCTGGCCTCGCAAGGTAAAAATCTCGATCTGGAAATCGGCCCGCCGCAATTCAATGAAATCTCCCGCGGCAAAATTCTGATTCCAGACCGGAAAACGAGCAAAGACAACCGCTAAACGCGGAGGCTTCATCCTCGACTGTGTCACATTCATCGCCGAGCCAGTTGGTAGTTTGCTCTGAGAACGAAGTTGCCAGTTAATTCCTCCTCCTGTAGCCTCTTGAGAACGATTGCAAGCCCGACAAGAATAAAAGTCATGATGTTAAACCAAAAATCGGCAAAGACACTGAAAAATAAGAAACATATCAGGCCGATTCGGAGCCCACGGGCAATTAACCTTGTCTCGACATCTTTCGATTCCCTTTCTGCCTGCAAGAGGTTTTTCATAGAGAGCCGGAAAAGCAGTAAATATAAGACGAGCAGAGGAATTCCCCCTTCGGTAAGAGCCAACAGATAAGAATTATGCGGCGGGCCCGCAGTGCCGAATTTCTGAAGCCGGACCCAGCGGAAGTTGCCAATCCCTATCCCGAGAATTGGATTTTCAGCGGCAATCTTCCAGCCCTGAATTACGGTAGTTAAACGTTTTTCTGTGGAGCTCGTTCCTTTCGCTACAGTTGAGTCCAATGGAACTACATTCGTCAACCGTTCCAGGTGAGTGTGGGACAGGAAGTCGCTTGCAAGAAAAATAATCAGGGCCACTGAAAAAATTAGATAAAGCTGTCTCTTAAGACTGAATCGGCCTTCCGTTGTAAGGAGAGTAACAAGAACAAACAGGTTTAGCAGGCCGCTACGCGAGGCGGTCAGAAGAGCCCCGATGGCCAGCCCGGGAACCGCAGCGGTGAAAAGTAAGCTAAAGAGTCTGCTGCGGACGGCTTCTTTGTAGTGCCAAATCAGTGCAATCCCAAACACACAGAAGAAGGCCAGGCGGTTCGCGTTACCGGCAGCGCTAATGCCCCAATCCGCGGCAGCGCGATACCCGCCGATACCGAATCCAGCTCCCATAAAAGCATTCAGAACACCACTCACGGCACTCATAAGAATAATTCCAAAAAGGGTCCACAAAACCAGTCTAACGTCACGAAGCGTGCGGATAAAATTTACAAAAAAGATTAAGAAGACGAAGCGAGTCGTAAGATTGTGGAGCATCCGCGACGTTTCGTCGAGTTGCGGGAACGGATTGAATAGTTCGCGTTCTACAATAGAGGAAAACAAATGCTGAAACAGGACTAAGACAAAAAAGACCTGAAGGACTTTGTCTTTGAGAAATGACAGGTTTCTTTCTTGGTAAATCTTTACAACCAGGAGCACCGAAAATAAAACCCCCAGGATATTGTTCGGTGTAAAGCGCCCTTCTGTCGGGATAAAGCCTCCATAGGTAACGAAAAAGCTGGCGAGAAACAGGAGGATACCAACCTCGGGACGGGCAAAGATAATCGCCGCGCCTACGGCTGCTAGGATCGCCATGAGGCCGATGATCTCCTTGTCCTGTAACGCGAGAAATCCCATACCTCCCGAGAGGAGAGTCAGAAGCATCACCGGAAAAAAAAGAGTATAGACCAATGCTTGTAATTTTGTTGTCACAGCGAGTTAAGATCACAAGGGAATGAAGAGATTTGTCCTCGCAGGAAGGTCTGCCTCTGCCGGGCTCGCCCCAAGCCGGCTCGTTGGTTTATCTAGAGGAAGCGCTCCAGAAAGCCAGGAATATAGTTGGGCTTCTTATTAAACACGGTGCCGAGCACCTTTGCACCGTAACGCTCAAGTTGACTCTTTGTTCCGCGAACTGTTTCCAGCCGCGTTTTGCCGGCCTCCACGACAATCACGGTTCCGTCAACTCTGGAGCTTAGAAAGCAAGAGTCGGAGAAATCCTTAACTGGCGCGCCATCTAAAATGACACAATCATAACGCTGCGCTAAGGCTTCGAGAACCGCATCAATGGAGTGGCCATCGAAGATGTAGGAAGGCGAAGGGACAGGTCCGCCGCTGGTAATCACCGAAAGGTTCGAACCTATCGAGCTGGCCTGCCGGACCACCGCGTTCAGCAGCGCCTTCCCTAACACCAACTCCGTGAATCCTTGAGCCCCACGGTCTAATTGGTGCAAGCTTAAAGGAGAAGGGGTACGCAGGTTCGCATCGACCAGAAGCACGCGGGAGCCATTCGCCTTGGCCAAGACCGACGCGAGAAACGTGGCGGTGGTGGTGGCTCCTTCGCCGTGGTTGGATGCAACGACCAAGAGCGTCTTGATGTGCTCAGTCTTGGATCGGCCAAATAGAGCGCCACGCAGTTTCTGATATTTTTCTTCGACGGTGGGACTTGGTTCCAATTCAATGGTTAGACATTCGCTGTCCGGAGCCTCTTCAAAAACCTTCGACGCCGAAGCCCCTGAATCCAAAAGCTTGGGCTCATTTTGCTTAGTTTCCGCTTCCGCCCGTTTCAAAGCATCAAGAGTTCTACTCATAGGTACTGCCCTTGTCTTTCTTCGGCACAACCCGATCTCTGAGGCCGGCCCAGAGAAAGAGCGCAATCACCGGACATCCCTTTTTCAGGTGCGCTATCTGTCGGTGAAATGGATCTTTCTCTCGACCCGAAGTTCGTGCGCTGTTGTCACGGTTGCGACCCGTATCTCGCTCGTTCCGCCCCTCCTCCTGATCCAGGATACGGCCATTGGCAACTTCATGGATCATTTTGCGAGGGAGTATAAAGCACTCAGCGCCGGAAGATCACACCGGAAATTTTTCGATGCTCGCCAGGACGGGAAGATTCAGCTGATTCTCGAGCACCTTCTCGCTTTGTACGGAGGTATTAAAAAACTCGATACCAAAGGCCACGCCGAACCCTAGGGCGATTCCGGCGAATGCCGCTAGCACAAAGGTAAACGCCCTTCTTGGCCCTTTCACTGGCTCCAACGGGAGCGCAGCGCGCTCTAAAATGGCCACGTTAACCCATTTTTCTCGATCCATGGCGTCTGAAATTTGAGCCGCTTCACTTCTTTTGTGAAACAAAACATAATTGTTTTGACTTAGTTCAAGCGATTTCTTCAGCTCGTTGTACGCGGAGCTTGCTTGATCGAGACGCATCAAACGCTTCCGTGCCGCATCCAACTGACTGCTGACGATTCCTCTTTTCGACACTAAGGATGTGAACTTTGTCTGTGCGACGACGAGATCCTGTTCCACGGCTTGACGGATCGGATTCAGACCGGTTTCTTTGCGCCCGTCAACATAGGACTCTTCGTTGGCCAAACTACGTCGAACCGCATCGATTTCTTCTTGCTTACCGATGACCCGGCGGTCTTTTTCAGTGTACAGCTGCAGCAGCGACCCTTTTTCTTGCTCTAGCTGAAACAGACGCGCACGAAGCTGTTCGGCCACACGGTTAGGAACAGTTTCCTCCGACTTGGCAATTTTGACCGGCTGCTTCTTCATCTCCTCTTTGAGAAAATTGAACCGCGTTTGCTCCTCTCCGAGCTGAACAACCGTTACTTGCAAGTCTCTTTCTAATCGCTCCGCTAAAACGCGAGCATCGACGAGCTCCTTGGCGAGGTCGACAACGCCCTCTTGCTGCTCAAACAGTTTAAGGTTCCGTTCCGCTTCACGCACGCGTTCCAAGTATGTGCTCGCTTGCCGTTCGAAAAACTCCTGGGCTCCCTGGGGCCGATTGATTTCTGCGTGCCGCGTCTGGTAGGTCTCGGCGATCTTATTAACGATCTTCACGGCAAGACCTGGATTCTCGTCGACATAAGATATCTCGATGACGTTCGACTCCGGAACAGGGCTGACCTCCAGTCTCTCCTGGACCGAGAAACTATCATCGCCGATCTTTGCGAATAGCTCTGTCTCGACTAGTTCACTTTGAAGCTCTTCTTTGGCTCTTTCACTGACCTCGCGGCTTTTGAGGATTCTCAATTCGGAGTTGATGGTGGCTCGACCTACCGGCAAGTTCATAGCCCGACTCTCATCGCCCGGGGTGATCGAAAGGTAAGCCCGGTCTTGCTTGACGAGGGTCCTTGCCGTAGCCCTGTATAGGGGCATCGTAGGAACAGAAAATATCGCGACCGGAAGAAAAACGGCCAAGAGGATCCCACAAACAAGCCATTTCCATTTAAAAATAATGGCTATTACGTCGCGCGCCGTGTCCCCGTGTCGGACTGGTTCGAGGATGAATCCCTCTGGAACCTTCATCGGTATCTGGTCCATAATTGTGTTCCCGTTTTCTGCCCGGAGGTTACCGCTCGTTAATGGCCGGAGTAACGTTATGTCACGCCGGCGCTTCCCCCAACTGGGTGACCCTTATGATAAGACTGCGAAAAACGACCCGACGTATCCATCAATAAGAAAGCCCATGGTCAAAGCGTCTACTCGCTAACTAGCTTGTTGCAACAAATCCGCGGGCATTAATTTTCTTGCTCAGAACCGTGAACTAAAAGGCTCTTTACATTTGGCATCGCCACGGCGTTACAAATTTTGGCCAGTTTCTCGGGCAACGGTTTGTGTAGCACGGATCCTTAATACCCGCGATAGGTTGCCCCGACACTGCCTTTGAGAAAAGGTAATAGATCTGTGATGTGCTGTCTGACCCATACATTTGCTTCCGCGATCGAAGTCTTGGGTACATAAACAATGTCTTCCGGGGCAAGAAAGATCATCTCTTTGCCTTCGGCGACTGATTCCACTACATTCAACTTACGACTGATGGTCTCTTCCTCTGAATTCCCCGTACGACGTACTAGAATAACGCTATCGGCGCGGGCTGCATCAGTTAAGCCGCCTGCAGAGATGATCGCTTGGAGCGGGGTTAGTCCCTTTCGATAACGAACCATTCCCTCTTTTTTGACCTCTCCTCCCACGTAGACATTTCTCTCGGCAAATCGCGTGATGTTCACGAGTACTTCAGGATTGCGGAGCTGATCGGATGTTTTTTCCGCGAGTAATTGCCCCACTCTCGTCGTTGTGATACCGCCTACGGCAATGGGTCCCAGCATGCTTACCGTAATTTTGCCGTCCGGCTGCACAGCCGCCTCCTGGTTCATCTCCGGATGAAAGGTGTAGCGAATCTGTAGCGTATCGCCCGGTAGAATGATGTATTTTTCATCGGCATCCTTTCCTGCCGATTGCAGCGATGAAATATCCTGACTTGTAAGAGGTTGGACGTTTATCGGCGCTCCACAAGACACAAAGAGAAGCGGCGCCACGACGAGAGACATCAGACTAACCGTCACCTTCTGAAAGGCACCGGAAACTCGCCTCATTTGACCCCCCTGGTTTGTCGATACTGTTGGATGCAATTTTAAAGGCCCGCTCTTTACATGCGCCAATGATTTCCGCAAGAAATCACCCAAATTTGGTCCACATCGACGATTGCTAAGCTACCTATGGTTATCGCCACCAACCATCGTGTGGAGTTCTTTGGAAATGATCTGGTGGAACTGACCCTTCATTGATTCGTTCAAGATCTCTAGGCTGATCTCGTTGACGAGTTGGCCGATTCGGTGTTTTGGAAATGCCCCTTTGGTTTCACCCATGGCCGCAATATGGTCGTCGAGGATAATGGGAGCCATAGGCCCGAGGCCTTCGGTTAGCGTGCGAATCATAGACTGAAAAACTCGAAGTGGAACGACTTCCAATGGCGTTTCAATTTTTTTAGCCGACCCGTTTTCAGATTCCGTTGGATCGTCAGGCTCACTATCTTTGTTCTCTGAACTGGCGCCGAGGGCAAGCCCGTTGCGCAAATTTGGCTTCGGACGAAACAGCTTCGTCTCCAGACCAGCCATCCGCTCGACGGCCGCCGCCGCTTTGGAGAGGCTGAACATCTTCTCGATTGGTTTTGCCAAGGATATTGCCTTCGTCTTCGTGGTAAGGGTGTTGCGGGCCGCAACCGCTCGGGGCGAGATGGTTATCTCGAGCTCTTGAGCAATCTCTTCAATCATTGCGGGCTCCACATGCTCTTTGCGTCGAGCATAGGCGCTCAGCAGACCATTGTCACACAGGATGTTTACGAGACGTGGTATCCCGCCAGAATAAGTGTGCACTGCCTCGATTACAGCAACACCAAACAGCGAGCCCCTGCCACCGGAGATCTCCAAGCGCCGGGCGATATACTTCTCGCATTCGATCAGACTCAGCGGGCTTAAATGGTGACGTAAGGCCACCCGCTGTTTTAGTTGACGCAGTTCAGGTTGATTGAGACGATCACCCAGCTCAGGTTGCCCTACTAAAAGAATTTGCAACAGTTTTTCCTGCTTGGTCTCGAAGTTTGATAGAAGCCGCACACGCTCCAATACTTCGGCAGACAGATTCTGGGCTTCGTCGATGATTAGAACTACGCTGTCCCCCTTGCGATAGCACTCGAGCAGAAACCGGTGGAGCAGACCAAGGTAATCCTGGTTGTCATTCGGTTTCTCGACCGGAGAAGTTATTGCAAAATCCTCACATAAATACCGCAGGAAATCTTTGGGACTGTCCATCAGATTAAAAATTAGAGCGCTGTGCGTACGACCGTCGTTGATCTCTTCCAAAAGACTATGAATGAGAGTGGTTTTACCCGTGCCAACCTCTCCTGTCAGCACGACAAAGCCTCTTCGGGACCTGATTCCATAGACAAATTGCGCGAGCGCTTCTTCATGGCTTGCGCTCAAGAAGAGGAAATTCGGGTCCGGGGTGACACTGAAGGGTTCCCGAGTCAACCCAAAGTGTTTACAATAGACAGGCAGCATTGCCTCTTATAAAAACCCGAAAAACTGGACATGTGCAGCAATATAAACCCTGCTGTTCAACCCCTGCGCTCCGATTAAGTAGCAGCTCAATGCAACCAACTGAGTCCGGGGCATAGCTCCGCCACCTTTGACTGATTTCTTTCCATTTTCTTTCGCTCGACCGTAAACGAAACTCGTTAACCGAGCCAAAAAACCACGAAAACAAGACGTCCAGAAGCGTTAGCTACTTTGTGATGAGGAGTTGTCGAAAAGTGCGAATCCATTTCGGGACACGCAAGGAAACAGTCGACCCTGCCCTCAATGAATCCCCGATGACACGCTTCAAACTTTTAATTCCACTCCGGACTCGTAGCCACCCAGTGCGCTTTAATAAACTGCACAGGTACGTCAACGTTGGTCGGCCGATTGAGCAGCTGTAAGAGTATCTTGACGCGACCCCTCGCGTTCGGCGGTTCTTGAATGATTCCGACCAGCCCATCAAAGGGGCCGCCATCGATGGCCGCCTGCTCTCCAACACGAATGTTGCAACGGGAGGCAATAACCCCATCCGCTCCCACTTGGCCCATCAAAAATGCGATAATCGATTCCTCAACGATCGCCGGCGTTCCGTTGAAACTGACGATCCGCTTCACTCCAGGACACCAAATGATTGAGGCATGCTCTTCCGAAACGACGTCAAAGCGGACAAAGAGATAATTGGGAAATAGAGCGACGATTTGTCTTTTCCGTCTGGCTGATTTAGGCAAGAAGAGCTTTGGAAAGAAGGTATCAACGCGCCTGAGACGGAGATTCATTTCTGCAAACTCTTCCCTCTGAGGCTTGGTATAAACCGCGCACCACTGTTTGTTGCGTTGCGTCACTTGCTTTCTAATATGAGAGCACCAGCGTTTCACTCACCGCAGCAATGAGCATGCCGCTGAAACTGATTGGGTGTAAGTGCAGTGAAAAGAGGTGGTTAGCAGTATCTTTTAACCTGCGGGTAATTATGCCAATCGGAAAGCTCTGTCCGAGATTAATTTCTAAGACCCTAAAACAAATAATGAAATCGAAATTTCGGACAACTTTTTCCGACCAGACAAATATTTCATTCGAAGGTTTACTGTTCCGGGATAATTAGGATAGTTACGAAAGGTAGAATTTTCATTGCGAAACGATCGCTTTCGTTGCAGGTTACGTCCAGAAAGCCGGATGGGTTGAGAAAGTCACTCACCGTATGGAAGGTGTGACGTTGGACTGACCATGCAGATATCAGCTGCTGGAACGTCTAAAGGCACTTGAGGAGCTAAAAAATGATGGCTTAATAAACCAGGAAGACTATATAACACATAACACGCAAGGAGATTTTAGGAGAACTTTAGTTGCCCTATCCTCCCGGTGCTGTTCGTCGCTGCCCCCCATATCGCAAATATTGGTTAAACGCTAGGCTCCTAACCGTGAGATCGCTCTGAGGTGTTGTTCAATGCAATCCTGCAACAATCTGCGTCGTCAGTTCGCCTGGATATGCTGCGAGGCAATATCTGGATACACTGCTAAAACGGCGCGGTTTCCGAATTAATATTCTTGACAAGATCTTGCCACTGGAGGATATTTCAAGCGGTTTCGTTCTATCGTTTTGACGCAACTATTACGTATACTGCCGAATGTCCGGCGGTGTATCACGCTTTCTCGTTTCGATCCCACAAGGAGACACACAGTGGGCTTGTTCAGGAAGCGAGCTAAAACTATCATTGAGGGCCTTACCGGTCGTGATATAGAACGGTTTGGATCTAAATCTTTCGCAATAATCGACAAGGAAGATACGACTGATATTTGGTTTTCATATCGTGCTCAAATAAGGTCGCTTATTAAGAAGTTTGAAATTAATGTGGTAATAGACGTTGGCGCAAATAAGGGACAATTCGCCCAAGAGCTGAGATCCGTCTACCTGGGCGAAATTTTCTCGTTCGAACCAGTCACAGTCGTCTTCAAAAAATTAGCTGAAGCTGCATCTAATGATCCACAGTGGCATGTTTACAAGCTGGCATTAGGGAGTCAAGATTCAACTCAGACAATAAATATTTCAGACCAAACACGTTTCAGCTCCCTATTAAGAACAAACAACTATTGTATACAGCGTTTTGGTGATGGCGCACGAGGCAAAAGGGAAGAAGTTGTCTCTATCCGAAGGCTTGACAATCTACTGGAAAATCTTGGCCCCGATATTGAGAACAAACGGATCTTCCTAAAGATGGATACACAAGGTTACGACACGGAAGTTTTTAAAGGATTGGGAAACAACCTTAAGGATGTGATCGCACTTCAGTCTGAGGTTTCTCTAATTTCAATATATGAAGGAATGCCACACTGGACCGAAAGTATTTCTATTTACGAAAATGCAGGCTTCGGGGTTGTTGGCATGTTTCCGGTGACTCGGGATTCAGGGAGGGTAATTGAATACGACTGTTTATTGGTAAGAGTAGAGTCATAGACAAAAAGCATTCAATCAGAGTTTGAAGACCCATCTCAGCAATTCAGCCAAGGTGTATCCCGCCAGCATCATCCTTCGGTCAGCAATCCGGCTGCACTGACAACGTATCCCGTAGGAAGCACGGGAGCCGCTGCGACCATCGCGCAGTTCTTATTTCCATCTCTCGGAATCCGAATCCGCCCACCGTCCCGGTAAGCAATCTTCGTCGGAAGTTCTCCTTTGGCCACGAGTCAAAGTCATTGACTGCAAGTTCGGCAAGCTGACTCCGCTGAAACTCTTGCCGGTGGCGTAGCGCCGTGGCCTGGTTTCGTAGCCGTGTTAATTGGAGCTGGAGGTAATCACCCCCTCTAAAACCTGTAAAGGCCCATCCGTTGCTCCGCCTGCGTCACCCGGACACAGATTTCGTTCTCGCCCGTGTCGCCCTGGGGGTAATCAACCGTGAATAGCTGTGAAGTGTGGTGAACTCGATTTGGGCGACCATACAGACGACGACAACCGGAACTTAGGTTTGATAGACGGAGCATTCGGTCCAATCTTAACGTCTTGCAGGACGCGGATTCATGTGCGTCTGCCGGAGGCATTGTTAACGTGCAACGTTAGAATCTTGCTTCTGACAGTGAAATAAGCGTTGCCGTAGGAATCACTGAGTTGGTAGACGAAGGCGTTTTCATCTCCAGTTCGTATCGTTAATCAATGTTGGTGGGCCCACCTGGATTCGAACCAGGGACCAACCGGTTATGAGCCGGTGGCTCTAACCAACTGAGCTATGGGCCCGTTAGCGAAAGGAGATTAGGGTGTAGAGTTGAGAGTTTAGGGTT